>Ga0315914_1011736_pt1 | contig 10369 bp, 2 predicted proteins | sample MpolenodulesMG_FD_203920 | JGI IMG/M metagenome (GOLD analysis project Ga0315914, IMG submission 203920) | Medicago polymorpha root nodule microbial communities from Los Angeles, California, United States - elongated nodules | ecosystem: Host-associated > Plants > Roots > Nodule | place: USA... | reverse complement strand
CTTAAAAATGATTTTTAGATTTTGAGTTATGGTAAAAATACTACAAGTAAGCCTTGATGCAGTTTTACGAAAATTCAGCATAACTATTTTTAAGTGAACTCAAAACTTATGCTTTGGTCCCAAACCTCAAAACTTGATTGCTAGGAGTTTAATTAGGATGTCAAGGAGTAATTAACCTATGATGTGATGGATCAACTTGGTTTTTTTTTAAAATATGATTTGGTTTTGCAAAATGATAAAATGAGACGAACTTAGACGAATTTTGGAATTAATTGGAATTAGCCTATGAGACGTATATGCATATGCTAATGCACTCATATGTGAATTGTGTGCATACTTGGTTGAGGCTTTTGAACTTAGTCACTTTGATTTTGGTGGAATAATTGAAAGATGCTAGTTTTCATAAACTTAGACGAACTTTGTCAAATTAATACTTAATGACCGGATAACTTGTAAGGGACTTTGAATTCATGTTAATATGGTAGAATGTGAATGAATTGATGATTATTGAGTGTTTAATATGATGAATATTATAATGTTGATAGATGTCTGTCTTTTAGGTGAAATGTGAAATTGAGACTTTATCGCGTCTTTGAGGTGTTAAATGTTGATGATGAGTATGATGATGATTCTTTCAGATGATTATGAAATGATGAATTGATGATGACTTGTTGATTGTATGGATGTAAGTATTTGATAATGCAATTGCTGGTGAATAACATAATTTGATGATGATTATTATGTTAATATAGTTTGGTGATGTTTATTATGTTGGTGAATTTATTAACGGTAAAATTATCTCCGGAATCCTGTGGTACCACATGTATCTAGAGAAGAGTCTAGAACATTGCATGCATTTGAATATTCGGTGAGTCGTGTCATAATTGAATATGTGATTTAGTGAATTTGTGCATTAGTTAAATTTGGTGAATGTTGTGATTATGTGAATTGTGTGGAGATGTGTACATGATGGTGTTTGTTATTCTTGGTGATACTTGTATACTTGGTGAATTTATTTGATGACGATTACCTTGCCTATACTTTTGAAATGAAGAATCATATTTGTTGAGTTGACTAGGAAAGAGTTTATGTGATTTATATAATTGATATGGAGTAGATGTAATTTGTTGATTAAGCTAAACAAGTAATGAGGTGAGACATTATTGCATTGATTGATGTTAAGTGATGAGTTTATGTTGATGACTTAATTAGAGATTAAATATGCTTGCTATGCTATGACTGAAGTGTGATAGCATGGTGTGTATGGAATGAGAGATATTCATGAGATGTTAGTATTCTAGGAGGGATGGGTATGTATATGTGTTATGCATGAAATCCTTGAATGCTTATGTTTGATTATGCTTATTATGAATTGTGAACTAACCCTAGTAGTCGTTTGGTTGACCGCCTACCTTTTTCGTATGGATGAGTAGACGGCGTGCAGGAGTAGTTTGCTTTAGCTTGGTGAGTTGTTGAAGGTTAGCCTAGGAGCTACCTTGTTTTGCTTTGGAGTCTATAGAGCCGAACTATGATTTAGGGGTGTTTGTCTATTTATTTCCATTATGTCTTGAGGAGATTTTTATTCACTCAGTCTATTGAGTTGAGATTTTATATTTGGTGATGTAGTATGATTATATGACATGACTACTTGGAGATGTTTTATTTATCTGATGAACTGTTATTATTATTCCGCTGCGATGTTTGAGAAAAATTATTTATGCATGATGCAGTGGCGGAGGCACATATAACATAGTGGGAGCACATGCCTGCACTATGTTTTGTGAAATTACTTAGTACTACATATCTATGTTGAAATTTTACCAAGCAGCCCACACTAATCTATCATCATGTTAGAAACTTATCTATTCCACTCACATAGAACACATGACACGCTTCAAAATTTCAATAATACATTTGTTTTTGTCTCACATCCATAATAAAATTCATTAAAGGAAACGAACACTGCATATAATACAAAACCTCTCTCACTTTTAGTTTCCTACTTTGATCTTTTAAAGGTTAAACCCCCTGTTGTAATTTGATATTTTATATCTTATACATTTATAATTTATTGATTAATGTAATGAGATGGAACATATATTATTAGTTTGTAGAGCTTAAATTTGTGTTAATGGTGAAACTTAAGATACTCATTTCGTTTGGCATGCCTGAAAATCAGACTCTATTCAGTGTGTTGTTTCCACCACTATTGTTTCGCTTCTATTCAGTGTGTTGCACACCCTCCATATGTGAAGTGTCATAAATTGCAATTACATTTTTTTGCTAGTTCTTTACTTTAGTGTGATGTATATTTATGTTTTCAATAAAGAAATTATATATGTGTGCGAGTGTATATATATATATATTGGTTCCCTCACTATACAAAATTTCTGGCTCCGCTACTGGCATGATGGACTTATTGAAGATGTAGCATCTAGATCCTTGAATAATTGTATTATTTACGTAATTTGTCGCTTAAGGGGTTCAGGGTGTCACATTTTGTATAATTTTGATTACAATTTTTAAATATTAATGGAAATTATTTGTACGTCGATTTATCTACAAATTATTGTCAAAGCATATAACGGAATTATTGATCAACTCGGTGTTATTTTGGTTTGTCTATATATAAAATAAAAATAAAATAGTGATCATTTTTTATTGATTATATTTATAGTAACATGTAATTGATATAGTTTTTTACACCTTTTTTAAAGATAAAGGAAAATAACTGGATATATACATAAATCGTGTTTGTTACGGGAAATATTTTGTATGGTAAACAAAAAATTTGTGTTAGATTTTTTTTGATATTTGAATCCACTCTTGTTCATTATCTTTTTAAAATGATAAGCTAAAAAGTCAGATATTTACAATTTGTATCATTTTTAATATTTTAATTTATTCTTATATATTTGTTATATGTGTTATTTGAATTGAAAATTGAAGGCATTTTTGAAAAGTGTCTTTTCGTATAGTGTGTGTTTGATTTTGCGTTGATAAAATGTGATTCTGATTAAAAGTGTGTTTTTTTTAAAGGCTGATTAAAAGTAAGTTGAAATTAAAATGATTTATATTTATATTGAGATACATTAATAAGAAAAAGTAAGTTAAACTCTTTCAAAAAAAGTAAGTTAAACAATAGTTTTAACTGACAATCAATCAAATATTTAAGGCTAAATTGTATTTTTGGTCCCTTAACTATTTTGCTAGTATCGCTTTGGTCCCTTAATTAAAATTTGATTTATTTTGGTATCTTAACTTTCTCTCTATTACACGTTTTGGTCCCTTATGTTAGTTTTAATTCAAAAACGTTAGAGTTTTTTCATCTTCTTCCCCTCTTCTTCATCTTCATATCATCTCCGACAACCTTCAACAACAAAAATCCTAGAAAAATTCTAGAAAAAAAATGAAGAAACCATAACGTTTTTGAATTAAAACTAACGGAAAGGGGCAAAATGTGTAACAGATAGAAAGTTAAGATACTAAAATAAATCAAATTTTAATTAAGGGACCAAAGCGATACTAGCAAAATAGTTAAGGGACCAAAAATGCAATTTAGCCAATATTTAACTAGTATCAGTTTATCAAATTCACAACAATTTTTTTTTAAACGCAAAAAAATATGACATATTATAGCAACACAATCAAAACAGAAGGAATACTAAGATGAAAAGTTACCAAATTTAATAATTACAATAAAGGGACCAAAACAACGATGTCACTATCCCAAAATACAATAACGCGTCAAAACAACGATGTCACTAACCCAAAATGAAAATTAAATAACATATAAAACAACTCTTAGACATCTGAGTGGTTGAATGCTCCATAAATCATAAGGAAAAAAAACCCTTTAATTTAGACTTAACCCATGACCATACCAAAAGATTAACCATGTCAATAGGAAAACTTGTTAAATATTTATGATTACCGAAAATCACATGGTTTTGTTGCTTTCAAATTGTCCATATGCACGTCAACCAAATTGAATTAAGGCATTCATTTACTTCCTTTCCACGAGACACCATAAAAACAACAATAACGAAGTATTATCCCACTAAGCGGGATCAATTACTTGGATCAAATTACGTCATAATGTTGTATCATAAATCATATTTGAGTCCAATTCATTAATCTCTAAATATTTTCTAATAGTTTATCTTATAATTTTTCTAGATCTTCCCTTGCCTCTAGTGATCTGACTATCATCCATCTGATCTACTCTTCTTACTACAAAATCTACATGTCTTCTCTTTACATACTCAAATCATCTAAACCCATTTTCCACCATATTTTCCACTATAGGTGCTACCTCGACTTTCCCTCTCTAATGTTACCATTTCTAATTTTATCCTGTCTAGTATTATCACACATTCAACGCAACATCCTCATCTCTAGTATATATGTTTATTTTATTCCTGTGTTGATTCTTAATCTCCAACACTCTGTTCCATACAATATTGTCAATCTGACAGCTTCTAACAAAATCTTCCATTGAACGTGCACGGTACTTTTGTATCGCATAAAACATATAAGACTCTTCTCCATATCAATTATCCAACTTAAATATGAAGATTTACATCTGCTTCTATTTTTCAGTCGTTTTGCACTATGAACCCAAAATGTTTAATTAGTGTAACTTATGGTATGGTATGATCTCAAACTTTCACCTCTACGGCAAAAATATTTTGCCTCTTGCTAAAATTACATTTCATATACTTTGTCTTGCTTCTACCAAGGAGAATGTCATACACTTCTAAGACTTGTCTTCAACCTCCAATTCAACTTCTCTGTAACAGGGCACGACAATGAGCGGCTCCCAACAGCTTCTAAAGGAACCGAATCACACCGGAATAAGAGGGATCCTGAGGCCTTTCAGGTGTGAGACTGCATGGTTGAAGGAAAGCTTATAAGAATTGTTTGGTACTACCTATATCAACAAGATGCATCTTCTTTTTGGTAGCCCATTCCATAAGAACTCCACAGTTAAGCGTGCTTGACTTATAGTAGTCTTTGGATGGGTGACCTACCAGGAAGTTTCCCGATAAGCGTGCGAGTGAGGACAAAACACGCTGAAAAGACTCGTGTTGGTTAGTAGGGCCAGTTGGCAATGCTTAAAGTCGTCTGGGATGTTACAAATGGTATCAGGGCAGACCTCTCCCAATACGATGTGGTTCGGGGATGAACCAAGCGGAAACTTGTGGGCGTGTAACACCCAAGGATGACGAGGGCAGAGAGTGGTCGCCAGTGCACAAGGCACGACAATGAGCGGCTCCCGACAACTTCTAGAGGAACTGAATCACACCGGAATGAGAGGGATCCTGAGGCCGTGCAGGTATGAGACTGCATGGTTGAAGGAAGGCTTATAAGAATTGTTTGGTACTACCTATATCAACAAGATGCATTTCTTTTTTGGTAGCCCATTCCATAAGAACTCCACAGTTAAGCGTGCTTGACTTGGAGTAGTCTTTGGATGGGTTACCTACCGGAAAGTTTCCCGGTAAGCGTGCGCGTGAGGACAGAACACGTTGAAAAGACTCGTGTTGGTTTGTAGGGTCAGTCGACAATGCTTAAAGTCGTCTGGGATGTTACATTCTCCCTCGACTCTCCAAGCAAAACTATATTTTTTACAAAAAAAACATATATTTCGAAGCAAACTCTTAGATGTCTTACGTAAGTAGATCGAAAATTGTACGTCGTCATACTAGTCAAAGCTCTCCCACCATGAAATAAATTGCACCACATGACAAAAATCATTGTTGAACAACGCATTGCTGATTCTTAGCCAAGATAGTATATCAGACCAGAATTTACAAACAACATTGACATTCAATAAATAAATTTTTGGATGTTTCATTCAAATTACTATTCTTCTCCACACAATGACAATGCTAAATTTTGAACCCCTTCTGCGGATTAAATTGATTTTAATTGGAAACGATGATTTAGTAATTTCCAAGAAAACATTGGAATGTTCAAAGGAATCAAATTGTTCCAAGCGACATTTTTTTACAATAAACAAAGAGCTTAATATTTCATAAAATAGAAGTATCTTTTATCAATTGGTTAGGAAGTAAGTTAGACCAACTAGGAACACCCATTGTATCATTTCATATCTTTTATCAATTACAATGACTCTTTAAGAGCAATATTTTCTCTATTATTATATCTAGAACCAAGATATTCTCTGATTCATAATATGGTATTAGTGTGATATCCCATCTATAAATATTATTTTTCCTCTTTCATACTAGAAAAAGATGAAGAGGAGTTCGATGGTGATGAAGTTTTCAACACCTTCATACTATAAATTCTAAAATCTTCAATTGCAACAACAACCTTTAAAGATCAAATTGTTTTTTTCAACTTCAGAAACATAATCGATTCAGTTTCAATCACTTCAATCAAACCAAACATTGATGGATTAACCATCAAGATTGGGGAGATAACTTGTGTTCTTGTTGCACATCATCGATGACGAATTTACGTTTACCACTTTCTTTTAGATATGGATATGTATACGATGTTTCTTCCATAAGGCCTTTCGCCTCTAAGTTCTCCGTCGAAAAACGAAAACTTCAGATCAATATCACCACCGTAAACATGATACAACCATTTGAATTGCATGACAAATGAATTGTTGATTTCATTCCTAGCTGAAGTGTTTCTTCAATTTTGTCGTGTGTCGTTTGAAAAGGCTTTAACTAACAAAAGATTGTGGTGGATGACTTAGACAGAGGTAAAAATTCATGATATCGACATAAATCTCAATAGTATCTCGCAAACAACTTGTACATGATGGATATGATGATAAGATATGGATATGTATACGATGTTTCTTCCATAAGGCCTTTCGCCTCTTGGTTCTCCGTCGAAAAACACAAACTTTAGATCAGTATCACCACCATCAACATGACATAACCATTTGAATTACATGACAAATGAATTGTCGATTACAATCCTAGCTGAAGTGTTTCTTCAATTTTGTCGTGTGTCGTTTGAAAAGGCTTTAACTAACAAAAGATTGTGGTGGATGACTTAGACAGAGGCAATAATTCACGATATCGACATAAATCTCAGTAGTATCTCGCAAATAACTTGTATAAGATGGATATGATGAATGTTACACAAATAAATTAGGTGTGTTTCCAATATTTTATTTTCTTGCAAACAAATTTTCTACTGGAAAACTATAGAAAGCTATAGCTTCCCAGTCTCTATGGGATGAATATCTTTTTATACTATAACTTGGACAATGTATACTTACACTCAATCTCTCCACCTTTAAAATAATCAGTGTTTTGGGAGACACCAAGTTTTAGGCTCACCAATTTATGTAAGCCGAATGCAAGTGAGAAAATGTAAGAATCACGTTCAGGATACTTTGAAATCCTTAAAATAGATTGCATACCCAAAGCAGTGGTACTGATTAAAGATAGTTTATAGAATAAAGTTCCCATAATCAGATGCAACAATTTGGCATGGCGATTAACACTTGAGACCATTCGTTGGGGAGTAGCGATTTGAAACTAACCAGTGTCAATTTACCGAGTTTTTATCCGTTTTGCAAATAAAAATCAAAAGATAATTCGATGGCAACATATAATCGAGCCCGTGACCAAGGAGCAAAAATCGAGCTATCAACCGACTAGACCAAACCATCTTCTTTATCTTTGTTCTTCCAATTGTTTCACGGTTTCATCCAATTCTTTCTGCTTTTATTTCTTCGTCATTATCGAATATAGTCTTCATTTAAAATTGATATAACTTGCCTTATAACTCTTGAAATACAACGTCGTCGGAATATCCAATCCTGAACAAATTGGAAACAAGATTGGTAACAATTTAAAGTATTTTGATATAAAAAACAAAGGACAAAAAAAGTTATATGTTAATAGAACAATTCCAGCATAGTTTTGACAAATCAAAAAGACAAATGTCTACAAGAGCAATAGGACAAAAACTTGATATACTCATAGAAAGTGTACTAAAAATGCATCGAAGTAATAAAATTTATAAGTTCGTCTCCACAAGAATTATGCATACTTTTTAAAAAAAATGAAATTATTAAAAAAAATTAATAACTATTTATTTTATCAATACTTAAAAAAAGGAGTAAATAGTATCAAATGTCCTAAGGACACTTGATAAGAAGTTAAAATGGAAATTTTATCTTGAGATTTGTATATTCAATACATTGAAACACTTAAAGAATAATTTTTTCTACATGAAAGTTATCAATTGTTTCCATTTATTAATTCTTAACAAGTGTCCCTGCCCGTATGACACTTGTTAGCAAGACAAAAAAAAAACTATTTATTGTATCATTCTTATTGACTATTGATATATTTTCCACTATCATAAATACAAAGTAGAAGTATATGTAGATGAGTACTAAGAACACTTTGTAATACTCTCTATAACACTCAATCTATTAGATGAAATCCACGTAGATATCACCACTTTATATTGACTCATTTATAACGTGTGATACCCACATTGATTTCAACTAATAAGAAAGTAAGTATTAAAAAGAATATCAAAAAGAGAGTGCTATTAACATTTCTTTAAAGTCACCACTTTATATTGACTCATTTATAACGTGTGATACCTACATTGATTTCAACTAATAAGAAAGTAAGTATTAAAAAGAATATAAAAAAGAGAGTGCTATTAACATTTCTTTAAAGTCATTCAAAGGAAAAATCTAGCATTTCTATAGAAAATACAATTGGAAAGAAATAACTAAAATTTCATTGAAAATTGAAAATAACATTCATTATGGAACAACTTTTTTTGTTCAAGTCACATTAATTTTAAAGCAGAGGGGTATACAATTATACAACAATCAAGCTTATCCCACTAAATGGGGTTGGCTACATAGATCAAATTACGCCATAATGGTCTACTATAAACCATATTTAGATCTAACTCGTTAAAATGTAAATCGTTTTAATAGTTTTTCTAGGTCTTCCTCTATCTTTTGTAATATGACTATCCTCCATCAGATCTACTTTTATTACTACAAAATCTACATGTCTTCTCTCTACATGCCCAAATCACCTAAGCCTATTTACCACAATCTTTTCTATTATAGTTGCCACCTAACTCTCTCTTTAATAGTCATTTTTAATATTATTACGTCTAATCTTTTTTTTTTTGAAAAAGCTAAAATGGAATATATTACAGAAAGGCTGAAGATTTCAGCACAAGGAGTGCCGAAAACCCAGCTGAAAGAGTATCAATTACAATTAAAAACAAACAGGTAACAAAAATAGGAATTAACCAAAAAAGAAAGCCACCATGTTACATAATAATTCCCAGGCATGGTAAATGATTTAACCACCATGAATGGAGGAGAAAACAAAACTATGACAATTTGCTTTCAGCCACCAGTAAGATTGAAGCTTAACTTTTTCTAGCAATTGATTAATCGAAGCTTCTGTTTGGTGAAAAACCTGAGCATTCCTTTCAAGCTAGATTACCCACACACAAGATAACCATATAAGATGAAAAGCGGAGCGATTGCCTTTTGAGAAGCCTTCTAAGGAGCCAAATTGATATAAATGGTCTGACACATGTTCAGGAAACACTATGTGGTAACCAAGCTAGTGGGAAATACCGTACCAAAGTTTACCAAAAAAATCACAAGAGAGAAATAAGTGCTTTGCATCCTCCATCATACCGCATCCACCCACACATAAATGAGCATTTGGAAGTAAAATGTGTCTTTTAATTAGATTGTCCGTTGTTGGTAATCTATCCCGCAACAGACGCCAAGCAAAGAGACTAATTTTCAGGGGCACTTCCTTGTTCCAGATTTCTGACGTGAGAGTTGCTGACAAGTTGTTGTTGGTTGGTGTCAAAAGATAGTTATAAGCACTTGTGACGTTATAAGTTCTGGAAGCATGTAAGTGCCAAATCCACCTGTCAGAATGATTAGGCTGCAAAATAGTATTAGTTAAAATATCACAACACTCCCGTGCCTTCTCCTCCTCCCAAGCAAACAAACGACGCTGCCACTTCCAAGCTTCCCCCTCTTATCAAACCACCGCACACCTCCCACACCAGCCCCATTTTTTATATTTATTAAATTATTCCACCAAACAGAGTTAAACCGCCCATCCTCTGCGATTATACCTCCTACCTCCCCATATCTACCGGCTAAAACTCTATACCATAAACTCCTATTTTCAACCCGCATACGCCAACACCATTTACCAAGTAAAGCCAAATTAAACTCACGAATCCTCCGCACTCCTAAGCCTCCTTCCTCCTTTTTGGAATAAATAATGTCCCAATTAATCCAAGAAATTTTCCTAACCTCCTCACAGCCCAAAAAAAAAAACAATTAAAAATAGATTCG
>Ga0315914_1011731_pt1 | contig 10371 bp, 4 predicted proteins | sample MpolenodulesMG_FD_203920 | JGI IMG/M metagenome (GOLD analysis project Ga0315914, IMG submission 203920) | Medicago polymorpha root nodule microbial communities from Los Angeles, California, United States - elongated nodules | ecosystem: Host-associated > Plants > Roots > Nodule | place: USA... | reverse complement strand
CCACCCCCCCTTCTTGTGTTTTTCTCACCTTCATGCTCATCAAAATTGTTGTTGAATAGTACTAGAAGAGCACTTTACTTCTTAGGGAATGATATGTTTAGTTCTCTTTGTCATTCAAGTTATTTGTTTGATTTTGCACATGTTTAGAAGAAGACAAACAATACTACCAAAGCTTGGAAGCGACCTTCGACCAGAAGAAGACAAAACCGATTAAAGTCACCAAGACTGTTGACGTGTCCATCTGAACATGTTTTCTTCAGAACATCTTCTGATCAGAGCTTTGATTTTCTATTGACCTCTTTTCAGATCATCTTTTATGTCTTCAAAAGTTTTCTATGCTTTTCTTGAGTACCATAATGCTTTCCTTGTGCTCAGAACTTGATTTATTATAACAAAAAACATGACCTTGAACTCTGTATTAAACTATATGGTACTGCACATTTGAACACACATTAGAGTACCAAATTGTTCTTTCATACATTGTTATCATCAAAACCTTAGTGATTGTTATAAAACCCACTTTGGTTCAACAATCTCCCCTTTTTTGATGATGACAAACTTATGTATATCAAGAACAATTATCTAAGTTAACTAACTTAACTCATTAGAATGTGAGGTTTGTAAGCTCCCCCTGATTATGATTTTGGTTAATTAAAACAGTAATAACATTATAGATTAGAGCATATATACTTAGAAGCAATAAATTTAATTCTCCAGAGTTAAACAATTGTTAGAAGATAATTAAATTCTATTTTCTACTTTCCATTTTGTCATCAATAAAAAGTAGGGTAAATACCTCTTTTGGTACCTGTAATATGAGCAAATTCCGGTTTTAGTCCCTGTAAAAAAAAATTAGATTCTGTCCCTATCATTTGAGATTCTTCCACTTTTGGTCCTCCCTTTAACCCTGTCAGCAGAATCTGCACATGTGGCACGCTGATTGTGTAATTTTTTTTACTTTTATCATTAAATTTATTTCCACATGGCTTTTATTTTGATTTACATTTATTTAATTAAATTAAAAACAAATTGTAGAATTGAAATAAAATAACTTAAATTAAAATAACTTAAATTCATCTTCATCTTTCCCATGTTCTTCATGTTCATCTTTCCCTTCCCTTCCCATCCCAATTCTCCTTCTCCAGCTTGACCCAACGCCCCAAAAATCTCGACCCCATCATCACCTTCCTTTCCCCCATTAACTTTCTTCTTGAACCTTCATCTTCTTTTTCCAAATCAAATCTGACCCAATGTATACCAAATTGAAACACATTTGAATTTATGGGTTTATAAAAAATCTCATCTTTCAATTTCGAATTTTGGGTTTCTTAAAATTTGAATCACACACTTAAACAGATTTATGCAAAAAGAGAAAACTTTGTTTTTAAAGAGATTTGTTTTTGAACGAATTTATGCAGAAAGAGAAAGCTTTCAATTTCGAATTTGTGAATTTCTTATTAAAAGTTTCTGAATCTGTGAATTTGTGGATTTCTTGTTGAAGCTTGTGTTGTAGCTATTCTTGTTTTTGTCGTTGTTCTTGAAATTTTGTGGATTTGTGAATCTGTTTTTTTTTTTTTTTTTTTTATAAACATGAAGCTTGCTTTTTTGTTCTTGTTGCTTGGGTTATGATGAATAGGAAGAAGAAGAACTTGTACCATGTGAAGAAGAAGAAGAACGATGGAAGGAGAAGCTGGAAAACAAGGGCATTTGATTTTTGTGGTTTTTTTAATTGTAATTTTAATTTGTTTTTATTTAATTTTTTAAATAAAACAAACAATTTAATCTGATTCCTTTAAAAAAAATTACACAGTCAGCGTGTCACATGTGTAGATTCTGCTGACAAGGTTAAAGGAGGGACCAAAAGTGGAAGAATCTCAAATGATAGGGACAAAATCTAATTTTTTTTTACAGGGACTAAAACTAGAATTCGCTCATATTACAGGGAACAAAAGAGGTATTTACCCTAAAAAGTAACTTGTGCATTAATATATTGAGGAAAATATTAAAGTACATGTTAAAATTGTTTGCAAAATATTACAAAGAAAGTGCAAAAGACAAATTAAAGGGGTTCCTAAGTTTTTCTAAGATCATTGGTGCAAAGTTTGATCAAGATGTCCAACTTGTTGTCCATTGCCTCTTGCTTGGCAGATTGAGCAGCTAAATTTTCATATATAGCATCTTGCTTTGCACGTTGAGCAGCTAGTTCAGTTCTAATCTCTTCCTTGAATGTTTTAAACTCAGCAGCAGAGACATAATGACTTTGAAGAGCACCAGCAGATAGGATGAGATGTTGTGGCCTTAGAGGCACAAGGGGAGTTGCTGGATTGACTGGTGGATACTGATTAACATTTGGAATCTCAGCAGTGTTTTTACGAGCTATCTGTCTCTGAGGGTTACTCCTGAGATATGCCAGATCTATTTGACTCGAAATTTCAACAAAGCATGCTTTTAGAGCTTCTTTATTAGCTTCAGCACAAAGTCTCGCAGACTCCTTCATCTTCTGAAGTGCTTCATCTATCTCTTCTCTATAAGCATCCCACTTAGTAGTGTGCTCTTCAAAATTAGCAGTGTTGCTTCTTTCATCTATTATACTTTGAACCTTAGTATACATAAGTGTCCTGAACTCCTCAAGTTCAAGGTGAGTTGCTGGTAGTGGTTCATATAGGTTTATGGTGAAATTGAGAAAGTTTATAGTTTGAGAGGGTGGTTGTTTAGAGGATGAGGGATCAGAAACTGTAACTAGGTTATAAGAGCCTGATTGATCATAAACTGTTCCTGGTTCTGGATGTGTCTGAATCTGCTTAGAGTCAGTCTCCATTGACTGAGCATGAGAGGATGACTCAAAACAAATTTTAGAAGCTGAAGCAAGGGATGTTTTTGGATAAGGTATATCAAAAACAGGTAATTTTTTTATGATGGAAGGTGGGGGAATGTAATGTTGTTGTTGATATACATGTTTTGCTCTAGCTTTAGCACAACCCATTGTTGCTTCAGCAAAGACAGTTTTTGCCTGTCTCTTATCAATGATCTCATAACAGTCTGTTTCAGAGTCAGAGTCTGATGAAGAGAGGTTAGAAAGATCAACTAGGATAAAAGGCTTCTTGCCTTTAGAGTCAACTGTGTTAATAGGTTTTTTCCTGGCCTTCCTCACTAGAGGAGCATCATCCTCAACTTCCTCATTAAGTTGAATAACAAGTTTTCTAGTATTTTGTTTCTTGAGAAGAGGAGGAAACCCTGATGCAGTAGGTACAAAAAGCTCCACTTCTAGTGTTGATCTTCCTTGGACAAGCTTCATTTACATGAATAGTTTTTTTAGGCTTTGATTTGGCTTCAGAGGCAGATTTCCTCTTCCTGCTCTGATACACATCAGGTGCCTTTCGGGGATGTCAGCCAAAGTGATATTGATGCCCTCCTTCCTGCGCTGTTTAATCCATTCATGGATTACCTCTTTATTATCCTGAAGAGTGATAGGAGGATAATCCACCATCAGATCTAGTGTTTGAGTTATGATGGAGAAGGGAATCTTGCTTGTCTTCAGTTGCTCTTTCTTTATCGTGTTCATTTTCTGAAGATTGATGCTTGAAAAGGTTTTACCAAAATCTAATCTCAACTCAGCAGAGGCTCCAAAATCCTTCGAAATTTTGATAAACCTACTTTGATAGAAGAGTTCAGAGAGCACCAGATAATCCAGAATGCAATCCTTCAAATGCTTATATAGATCATGTGATGCAGATTGATCTTGTAAATCTTAATACATTTGTTCATGAATACAACTTTTTCACTTTACATTTTAATACATTTTTTAATATATTTAATACATCATTTTCTTAATATATTTTTATCATAAATTTGAATTATTTCATTACTTTTTTTAAAAAAAATTTATTTCAAGCAAAATTCTTAATACAAAATTTATATTTGGATACAGCTTTTATTGTTTAATATTTTTAATACATTATTTATTGTTGAATATATTTAAATAACATAACCTTTTACATTTATAATAATTAAAATAGTATAAAATTTTGGTCAAAATCAATTCATATAAGATGTCAAACTTAATATTATTAGTTATTTTTCAATTTTTTGTAAAGTTTAAAATTAACTGATTCAATAAATTTGTAAACACTTAATTATTAAGGGGTGTTGGATAATTCAACTGGTTTGAGCTCAAGGATAAGAGTTAGAGATCATGAGTTCAAACCTTAACAAATGAATAAATACTAGTCTAACAAATAACTACTAACATATGCCATTAAAAAACCACTTAGTTGTGTTTGTTGTAAAATTTATTTAATATTTAATCTTAAAAAAGGGAAAATTTAATTTGTTTTCTATTTCATTATATTATATTAAATTATGTTTTCCTCAGATCTTTGGTTCCTCCTACACATTTTCCCTTTTATATATTACGAGTGACTAACAGAGGATGAGAGTTTTTTTGAGGATGCCGACATACTCGAGATGTCCACGGTTTTCCTTGTTGTTTTTCTCATTCTTTGTTTACCAGAAAAAATGTTTTCTTCAAGAAAAATATTATATTGTCATGAAGGTAACATTGACTTATTTAAATAGTTTATTAATTGATTATACTTTATAAAAATATTAAAAGCATGCTATGCTGGATATGACACATCATGCTAATAGATGATAGCAACAAAATTATGATTTAATTTGGAGAATAGTTCCAAACTGATAATATATATTTTATTTGCTAGGTACATTCTATATAAAGTAATTTTTTTAGGCAATATAAAGTAAAAATTAAATTATGAAACGCGTGAAATTTATAATGGTTTTTTTTTTTTTATAGAAAACATATAATATCTTCTATTTGTCAAAAAAAAATTATAATATCTTCTATTATTATTTTTCCAAACTGACAATATATTTTATTTGCTAGGTACATTTTATATAAAGTAATTTTTTTAGGCAATATAAAGTAAAAATTAAATTATGAAACGCGTGAAATTTATAATGCTTTTTTTTAAAGAAAGCATATAATATCTTCTATTTTTCTAAGCAATATAAAGTAAAAATTTAATTATGAAACGCGTGAAATTTATAATGCTTTTTTTTATTCTTTAAAGAAAGCATATAATATCTTCTATTTTTTTGAGGTAATATAAAGTAAAAATTAAATTATAAAATGCGTGAAATTTATAATGGTTTTTTTATTCTTTAAATAAAGCATATAATATCTTCTATTATTTTTTTGAGGGAAATATCATAATTTTTTGAAGGTATCTTCTATTATTTATTTTCAACAATAAAAAATAATATATAAAAGAAAAATGTAGCCCTGGTTGGTCTCACGGTACACCCCATCACACAGTAAATCATACTCTCCATTTGTTGGTATCTAATTAAAAGTTCAAAGCCATCTATATATATGTACAAGGTTAAACAAGAAATAGACATGCGAAATAGAGAGTAACGGGTAGGTGTCCAAGTTTATGCTTTTCTTATTTTCTCACTTCACTCACATCACATCACCATTCATAACACAATTTTTGATTGAATTTATTGATAAATACTCAATGTATATGCATGTTTGTTTATTTATTCATCAATATTTAATGCTTAATTTATTAATTCTTGATTTTAATTGAAGTGTTAAATGATGATGCAGGTATCAAACAGTGGACGTAAATTTGCATGCAATATTCATTAGGTGGTGAAAGATGGTGAGGATAAGGCCATTTTATACTAGGAGTCAGAGGATAGCAAAATGCTTGTCTTGCAATCTATGCAACCAACTTCTCACTGATGCCACCAAAATCATTATATGCTTTCATACTTGTGAGAATTTCTATTGATCTCAAAAATTCCTTCTAGACCACTTAAATCTTGTCTTTTTTTTTTTTTTTTTTATGTGATGATTAGAGGTAAAAGGTTTGCTACATGATATGATATGCCATCTTTTTTTTTTTTTTTACTAAATGATATACCATCGTTTATATATAATCTTTAAATTAAAAACTATAGTTTTAATATCCTAATTGTTTTTTATTTAATCAAAGTGAGATTATCCATTTTGGTTGCTTGCAAATTTTCGATGGTCGTGCGTTCAATTTTCTTAGTAGTGTACACTCACCTTGCATGTATCATGTTTGAATATGTGTATTTGGAATGGAGAATTCTTATATTTTATTTAAAGTTTAAATATGATTTTAATTTTTAATCCATGTAATTTTCATATATTTTTGTTTTCTATGTAAACTTTTTTTTTTTGCTTAGATTTAGTTTTTGCAAATTCTTAAACTAATGCTTTAGTCCTGACGTCAACTATTCGGCCACATGGCATGACTTTTTGGGTTGTGTATAATATCATTGACTAAAAACAATCGTTTTTTAATTTGCAAAGACTATATGTAAACGAAAAACTTACGAACACTAAACCCAATAAACACTATAATAAAATATGGGGGCTAAAATCATGTTAGTTTTACATGATTTCAACCGAACCATTTTAGTTTTACATGCAAATCAAAACAGGTCTTTCCTAAAAACAATAAAGAAATCAATTTTGCATTCTTTATTGAGGTTTAAAAACAGTTTTTCTCGTGGTTTCATGGACCTAGATCCTCTCCTATAGTGTAACAATGGAACTCAAACTCGAATTGTATGTAGTCAAATATTTGACGCATCCATACAATCGACACATTTGTGATCATTGAGATCAGACAATTCACATTTTATGCATGACATTATTTTATTTATTTCTTTTGAATGCTTATATAATAGACAATAAAATTTTGATCATGAAATTTCTAATTTTTTTTCTTCTTATTTGGACATTGTTTAGTTTGCAAGAAGTGCATTTATACTAAATTAAGTGATGAAGATTTGGATTGCTGCCCAGTATGTGACGTTCATTTAGGGGTGGATCCTTTTACAAAACTGAGGTTAGTCCCTCACAAACTCTTGTTGTATTGTAATCTTTTATTTAACTTGACGTGGTTTTATATATGCTGTCAAATATAAATGAAACCTGTTGTTACTTTAACTTGCAATGTTGTGCCACCAAGAGATCAATTAATTTCAGTAGCCAATTATTGTTTCATAGATTCACTTGAATTTCATGTGATTTATTCAAAATTGAAAGTATATAATTATATATGGAACTTTATAAAGTCGTAATATTACAATGCTCAACAATATTTTAATAGATGCAAGTTTTACAAAATCTACTATTGACTTAAAACTTTAAATCACATAGATTATCCCTGCAAAATTTTATTAAAATCTAAAGTTAATCAAATATTTGAAATATAATTCACATTGGTGAATTTGTAAGATGCAGATAATAAATTATTGTTTTTTTTTTGGGGAAATAAATGATAACATTTATCAAGAACAATTCGTGTTTGTCTTTCATTCACAACTTAATTTATAGTCATTATTTTTGGAATGGAGTGTTCAATTTTAAATTGTTGTATTCTAGTTTAATTAAAGAGTGTCCCGAAAACACTGATTAACATTTTCCTTTTATTAATAGGCCGGACTTCAATTTGCAAGATGCTAGAAACCGCTTATTTCCCGTTGGGAAAGAAGAGGAGGCACTGAAATACCTCCCAGGAGACCTAATGAGAGCAAGTGGGATTGATCCCTATGGATTAAGACCTTCAAGTTCAAGTGCTAAAAGAGGACAAGAGGAATCAAAAGACAACAATAATTTGGAAGGAAAAAACAAGAAAGTTAGGACTGAGGAGGCTGCTGGGGTTGGAGATACAAGTGCCAACTAGTGCTATGGGGATTTTATAAGGCATAAATTTAAAGAGGTTTTATTCTAAGAGTAAAGAGATTTTATGATAAATAAATTATTAAATTCTTATGTTGAATTTTTAGGTTTTTGAGTTGGGAAAATTTTATAACTTTCTGGTCAGTCCGTCACTATCTGATTTAAGATCTAATGCTTGTGTTGGAGTTTTTATGATTTTTTTGTTAGGTTTATTTGCTTATAATTTATTGTTGTTTTTGGTTTCTTTCAAGTTTGTACCCTATGTATTTCCTGAAATGTTTAAAAAGAACTCATTTTGTTGATATTGTATGAGTAAAGGGTTTATGGAGACAATCATCAAATTCAGAATCGTCTCAACCTTTTATATGATTTGTCAGCATGTGGTTGAATTGGCCATGTCAGAGATCACATATAATCGATATGAGCGAACCCCGACAATTTTTATTTCTTTTTATTCCGTAGATGGATGTGAATTAAGACTGTGAATCTTGCATTATTATTGATCATTTATAAGAAATTAGTTTGCATGTTATTATTAAGATTTTAGTTTGTTAATTGCTTTTTGGCTTCTAAAATATTTACTATACTTTTAGCGTGTTTTTGTTTCTCTTAATCATCATTGTTGATCTTAAATTAGAGATGGAGAGTGTCTCAACTCACGAACAATTTTATTGTAATATCTTATTTTAGCATTTGAATTATGCTTATTTTTGTGTCCAAAAGATTTAGGATATTTACAATTTTGACAATTGAATCAAAACATGTATTATCTTTACATCCATTTTGTTGCGATGCCAATCACAAAGGTGAAAATAGGTTGTGCCGAGCAGCTTCTGTAAGTTCTAAGTCTGATTTGTCAAAAAAATTAAGTCATGAGGCTGATATGTAGTCTGCTATAGGTATATTTCTTAGGTCAAAGTCTAACTTTTTAAAAGCTTGATATTACATGTTGGCCTTTATAAAAGTTAATTTTACCTTTTTTTTAAAGCTCATTTCACATGAATGCTTTTAAATAAGTAATTTGATCCATGATTAAATAGATACACGAACTAAATAGATCAATGAGATTAAACTTCTTTTGTTTGACTATATACGATATCATATTTCAACTCTAGTATATAATAATAATTTTAAGGCGTAAATAGGTTTTGTTTTCCGTAAAAATATATTGAATTTTAATTTTATTCACTAAAATATTAATTGGATGTTTTCACCTTCCTAATTAAACTATCACAACATAGATGTGGCATATGAATCAGATGTCAATATCTCTCACCGCACACGCACATGACGTTTGTCTTTTGTCCCATATAATTTTATAAACCATTATTTACACTTGAATAGAAGGCAAGCGGACAACAAACTGCGTCACTAGACCTTTTTGGATGGCAAAACGAACCCCTATGAATACAACATTCATGGACCTAGGAGACATAACATTGCTATGCACGACCTTTTGAACTCTATGTAGAAGGTCAACAACCTCTGGTGCTAAGAAACCGAAAGTGTCAAAAGCAAATGGTATAAAAGCATGTTGATTGTCAAAACACGTTTTCTCATGTTTGACCACTGATAAGTGCTCAAAAGTAACATATTTTATGTGTTAATCTAGGCATTTTAGTGACTTGTTCTGCAAGTTATCTAAGGAAAAGCTACCATTTGAGTGTATTTATACCATTTATGCTTAAATGCCCGATTCTACCCAATTTATGCAGGAAATGACAAACAAGGACCAAGAAAGAAGCTCCTGAACCAAGGCCTGTTCGCTTAAGCGTGCAGACGGTTGCTTAAGCGTGCAAGCACCAGTGAGCAGCCAACCAGTTCGCTTTCAAGGATGCTTTCAGGACGCTCATGGAAATCAGTTGTTCGCTTAAGCGTGCAGATGGTCGCTTAAGCGTACAAAATGTCGAGAGCAAAGGAAAGTTCGCTCACAAGCACGCTTTGTGGTACGCTTACGCGAAGTTCATCATCTTCAGAGGATAAGGTCCCACGTGGCAGCTTCCCATTGGCCAGTGGAAGATTTTCGAGATGGTCGCTTAAGCGTGCATTGGTACGCTTAAGCGAACGAGCACGATATTGGCCATATAAATAGTTTTCTCTTCTCTTTCCAAGACATTATTACATAGTTTTTGATATTTTTCTGGTTTTAGAGAGAGATTAGGGTATTTTCTTGAGAGAGAAACACAAAGCAAGGTAGTTAGGAGTAGGTTCAACCCAAGATTTATTGAGACATCATGGATCTAGGCATTGAATCTTCATCTTTTCTTCATCCTTTACAAAGCTATCATAGACATATGTAGCTACATCTACCTTTGTGGGTTTTGAGGTATTCAAACAAGCTATTATGTAATCTTTTGATCATTTAATATATGGTTCTAGCAATTTATTCAATATTGTTGTTATTCTTGAATTTACTGTTTTATTGAGATTGAAAATGATATGGATACATACTTTTGAATCTAGAAATAGAATAGCAATCTATCTTAAGTTATCAATCTAGACATGGATGGTAATATTTGATAATCACTTTAATCTAGAACTTAATGCTTTTGGGTAATTTAATCGGTTGAGAAATCGTCGATTAAACTACCCGATCGACTTTGTGATCGTTTAAATGTTTGGGAAAT
>Ga0315914_1011730_pt1 | contig 10372 bp, 4 predicted proteins | sample MpolenodulesMG_FD_203920 | JGI IMG/M metagenome (GOLD analysis project Ga0315914, IMG submission 203920) | Medicago polymorpha root nodule microbial communities from Los Angeles, California, United States - elongated nodules | ecosystem: Host-associated > Plants > Roots > Nodule | place: USA... | reverse complement strand
CTTGTCTTTAGAAAGTAGGTCGAATATAAAGTTTAGGTTTAGGGTTTGTTTGTGAAGGGTTTGTTATTATGATGAACCAATAATCCCAAGACGCTTTTTATTATTATTCTTTTAAACCATTAAAAATCCAATCTTTACAACTGGACTTTCTTATAATCATCTTCTAAAAGTTAATTAAGTTGAACAACTTCCTGTTGGAACGATACTCTCTTTTTACTATTTCGGTAGAACTGTGCACTTGCGGTTGTACTCATCAATGATCTGTTATCACAGTCCAAGATTAACAAATGCAGAGTTCCCTTTTTAGAATTAAGAAATGATGCCGCTAGAGAGAGAAATCTTTCTTGAACATTTACCCCATACAATCTAATATTGTAGAAGTTGATTATCAAATTTCGAAGCCATTTCAACTATATAAAAAGAGTGTCGTCTGCATATTGTAGGTGTGATACTTCTTGACTTTCGACAATGAAACTTTTGAGGAAACCCAAACTCACTGCTTTCTTCATTAGACCACCTAGCCCCTCCACCAGCAAAAGAAAAAGAAAAGGTGCTAATGTACCACCTAAACCAACCGAGTTATAGCATTAAAGAGATGGAAGAGTGGGCATCGGAGCTTGAAATTTAAGTGGCGGATAGAGTTTTTGTGTGGGTGGAAGCTTTGTTTTTGGAGTTTTGGAATTTGATCAATGCATCTGACCAGGATTGGTCACTTGGAGGATTAGTTATGCATCTAGGATGTACCACTTAGAGGATTGTGGAATGAGCACCACTTTTACTTTACCCCCTCACGTAGGGTCTTGTACTTCTTCTAGTTGTATCCAATTGAATAAAAATTCAATTTGTCAAGTGTATTATTGATTAATGTTGTGGATCTCAAGTCATTCTCTTTTCTTTTTTTTTAAGAATCAAAAATGAAATTTATATTCATACTATTAGAGGTGCCTCTCTAGCATAAGACGTGCCTAAGAAGACGTTCAAAATACATAGTTCCTGACAAGCAAATACACAAATAAGCAGTCAGCCGATACCCAAACAAGTTAACGGGTCCGACCACCACTGTTGACAACTAAAAACAAAAGCGGCATTATTAGCCTTCAACCACCAGTATGAATGAAACTTAACCTTATCTATAAGCTCTGTATTTGAAGTGTAAGGAATAATGAAAAAGTCTATTATTACGCTCATTCCACACTAGTCAAACACAAAGAATCCATAGTAATTGTAAAATGATCGATGTGCCCTTGTGCCACCCAATTAATTAGTAAACTGAACAAAATGTGCACGAAGGCTGTGATGATCTACACCTGCAACACCGATCCAAAATCGAACCTGCTGCCATATTATGCCAAAAAATTTGCAATGAATAAACAGATGTTGAGCCCTTTCAAGCTGTCCACAATCCACCGAACAATAGGTGTCTATGACATATATAATGCCACGATTTAGTAAATTAATTCTTGTCGGAAACCTGTCAATAAGCAAACGCCAAGCTAGGATGGAGACCTTCAATGGCACCTGAGCATGTCATATCAGGTTATTTGAAACGTCCAATATAGGGGGTTCCTGAGAAGTGAACAGCTGGTAACCTGTACGAACTGAGTAACCCCCACAATGTCGGGATGCCACTGCCAAGTATCTGAAACATGAGACTGCAAAGTAACATTAGATAACAAGACCCTACACTCCTCTACCATCTCATCCTCTCATGCCCACAACCTCCTCCTCCACTGCCATGCTTTACCCCCTTCCTCCCAACCTAGAGAGAACAAAGTAGCAACAGAAATCGACTTGTTCTCTGCTAGATCAAACAACCTACTAAAATGCTGACACAGAGGAACACCTCCTAACCACCTGACATACCAAAAGAAAGTATTAGCCCCGTCCCCCATCTTTCGTGACACCCTCTCTACAAACCAACCGTCCCCCTTCTCACCAACATCGTCCCTAATCCTAGCCACCTACCTCCACCAATAAGAACCACTTCGGCCCCCAACCTCCAACCTTCATGCCTCCTCACCATACCTAGCAGCCAACACCCTATACCAGAAACCACATCTATCAACTAACAATCTCCAACACCACTTTCCTAGAAGAGATAAATTAAACTCCCTCAATTGCCTTACCTCCAACCCGCCATACTCCTTTCTAAGACAAACAGTATTTCGATAAATCCAAGGTATTTTCTGTGATCCTCACTCCCACCCCCAAAAAAAAATATTAAGCAAAGATTCAATGGAAGAGATTATACCTGACGAAGCTTTGAAGAAAGAAAGAGCATAGACAGGCAGAGAGATCAGGATGAAAAGTCAAGCGGCCTCCAAAAGATAGAAAACGACTTTTTCACCCAGACAGTCTAGACTTAATAGCATGCAACACAAGTTTCCAAAGTGCTAACCAACAAGGATTACCACTAATAGAGAGAACCAAATACAAAAAAGGGACCTTTCCCGCTTTACAATTCATAATGGATGCTGCCTCGAAAAGATGGGAATTCAATCAAAAAGGAAAAGAGATTTTTTAATAGAGACTGTTTCAAGTCATTTTTTTATTCTTTTTAGAAAAGATGGGAATTCAATCAAAATATTTGAATTGTCTAAAATTTTAATTTGCTTAGAATTTTCTATTACCTCATTTAAAGACACTTTAATATGAAAATTTGACTCCTTATTTTTAAGGAAGTGATGTGGCAAACTCTGTTGCTAAAGCTAAAGATGATTTTTGTTGACGCTTTCATTTGAGAGTTTTTTATGTTGTCTCGAATTTTATTTCCTATGTCTTACTAGTAGATAGATCTCGAACTTATAAAAGGAAGTGATGTGGCAAACTCTGTTGCATAAGTGCTTTCCCTGTGGTTTGTAGTTTTTTGTTCTTAGGCTTTAGGCCCTTTTTATTCATTAAAAAAAAATTATAAAAGGCATCAAAATTACTATTTTTTAGAGAAATGATATTTATACTACAATTTTATGTTAATTTTTGGGATAACTTACGCATGTACTTTCTCCCTCCCTCCCTTCTCATTGTTTTTGTCTCAAAAGAAAAGGGAAGAAGAAAATGTCGTACTAAATTGATTGTACATATATCATTTCTAGTTTTACTAATCACTTTGTTTATATATAAGAAAGAATAAAATTCTTGCATTCTTTTTTCAACTAATTATTAACGTGATGAATACTCAACAATTCAGAAACTAAAATTAAAATAAGAGTAATGAGATAACCAGGAGAAAACCCAATTAAATTGTTACAAGTCTTGTACAAGAGGATTAGGACCACATATAAGATGAGCCTCCATCACACTAATTTTTATTCTTAATTGCATTAAATGGGCACACTAATATACTAGTGAGCAGTTACCATAATCTTGGAGCAGTAAGATCATCTTCAAGCCTTGATGCTGTAAATATTACCAACAAAAAAACTATTTAGTAATTAATTTCCTATTTTCAAAATTAAGGACATTATTTGTCAATATGTTATGTTATGTTATTATATGTTATGAATACTAGACCACTTGAAAAATGAGAACAAAAATGTGAAAGTTTGAAGTTAGATAAACACACGTAGCACAGTTGGTGGAGGTAGTGATCTTGTAAGGAATGTTAATACCACATTTGCCTGGTAGAGAAGAAGCTGCGCCATGTATTCAAACCACAAATAGCACCAGCTGCTTGTTTCAAGCAGTTGCAAGCTGCCTGACGGTCAGGTAGGCGGCGGCACGGTTGAGTCTCTTCACTCCACCACAGCATGCTGCAGATGGACCAGGACCACCTTTAAGATATGCAATGCATGGAGCAAGAGCACCACTCACTTGGCCACATGAGGTTGCAGCATCTGCCATAGGTGCAACAATCATGCACATCATCAAAACAACACATGCTACCTTCAGGCTTGCCATTTTTTTCTTAAGAGAAAATTTGTAAAGAGAAATGTTTCCTTCTTTTTCTTGGTTTGTTTGATTGGTGAGTGTAAAGAGTAAGAGGGTGAGGTTTATATTGCAAAAAGATGAGGTGGGAATTGGAATTTGGAGAAGTTGGGAAGATGAGCATAGTGATGGCGTCTGGTTAGTCAGGGCCGTTCCCTATCAAACTGGAGGCTCGACTCTCATAGTAAAAAGAAGCCTCTAATAAAAAAATCGCACAATTTTTAAAAAAAATTAATCTTCTATTTAAATTGAAAATAACATTCGTATAATGATTATTAGCCACCGAAATCAAAATTAGCAATTATTTTTACTAAAGACGTGTTTTTTAACTTAGAAATAGAAACATGAATCATGATTTTTTTACTTAGAAATTGAAACATGAAACATGTTTATTTTTTTTTTTTTTTTTTGAGTAAGGGTGGAGAAATTGAGCAATAATTTTTTTCTCGAGGCCTATCATTTTGGGAGGCCGTTGAGCTCTTTACACTCCCGAAAGAATGGCCTTGTGGTTATAGTGCATGGTACATTGCTCAATTATTATTGGACACTTGTCTCATTATCATTCAATATTAATTTAATACAACCGTGTGTTGTGAGATTTGATAATAATGATGGACCCATTCTCACACTCGACCTAGTGCCAGGTGGATTGTATGAATCTGTATTGTGTGTATTAATTCCTCCTTCGCAAATACTCAAATAGACTCTCAAAAAACTAATTACCAACGTTTAAGTTGAGCACAAATACAAATAAAAAATATTTTGACAATTTTTTATCTTTCCTGATCGAGCAAGAAAAGCATTAAAAGCAGTAGAGTGTCTGAACCACATACAAAAAGAAATACATAAAAGATAGCCTGTGAAAGGGTAACTCTAAACTATCCCTATATAGAGGTATTACAAAAGGTGAAGTATAATTAGCTCGGCTTTGACCATTCTTTGCCATGGCATCAACAACCATATTACCTTCCCTATGATATGCAAGATAGGCTTTTGACTAAAGCAATACTCCCTTCGGTCTCAAATGTAATAAACTTTTCGCTTTTTAGGTTCATTCAATAAATAATGTATGTGGTTTATAATATAGATTATATACATCATTTATTGAATGAATCTAAAAAGTGAAAAGTTGCTTACATTTGAAACCGGAGTAAGTACAATTGTTATCTAGCTCTTAAACTCCAAGGGATAGTAGATTGCAAATTGAAATCTATGACAACCATCAAGGAATCACTTAATCCAAATTTGCATCCAGTCAGGCTCCACTGCCTTCTCTCTAGCAAACATTGCAGCACAAAGCTTAGCCATGTAAGAGGTGGCATGACCTATATTATGATGACCTATATTATGAACAAAACCTCCAAGAAAGTGAGAATCTCAGCTCTTAAAAAAGGACTCCAATAGTTACACGAAGGAGATCCAAAAGTTATTCCATCAATATTGATTTTAACACAGTCAGCCTGAGGAGGAAGCCAAAACAACTTATGTGGATGTCACCACTCTGCCGGCTCTAAGAGGGGAATGAAAAAGCTGAGAAATTTCGAAATCAGTAATTAAGAAGTTCCTTGCGCTAGAAGTTAGAGGATAGATAAATTTAACTCAATGGGAACTTACAAACCTCACTCTAAGTTCAAGCTCTATCTTTTTGAGAAATTGTTCAACAATACGCTAAAGTATAAATAAATTGTTGGGTTTGTCATCATCAAAAAAGGGGAGATTGTAGACAAAAATTGGTTAATAGAACAAAACCTTTAAAGTTTTGATGATAACAAAGCAGTGTATGAATCATGTTTTAGAACAATTGGGATTCTCTAATGTATATTTAAGTGTACGAGAAATTCTAAGTACAAGTGAAGTATTGTCCCTTCACCAAGTCAAAACTTTGGAAGAGAAGTTAAAGCTCTGAACTATTGGTCAAAGCTCTGGACGCGTGCTTCTATCTACGCTAAGTTTTTGGAATCCTTGGACCTTGATGAGCATTGTGTCATAGATAAAGACAAAGCTTTGCACCAAGATTAAGGTCAACTGTGGAAGTCAATGCTAATGTACAATTCTCTAAAGTGAGATCCCCTGTACCAAGCATCTAACTCGAGTAAAGCATTATCGATGTATGCAACGACTAGTATCTCAAAGAAGGAAAGTTTATTCAAACTTATTGCAATTGAATAAAACTCCTCTAAGATCATCATTGATGTAATTAAATGACTGAAGTAGTGACCTCCAACTCTCCATGATATCTCAACATTCATTTAGGCATTCAAAGACAAAGATTTCTTCATCAACTGTCATCTATTTCATATATATATATATATATATATATATATAAGGTTAAATATGTTTTTGGTCCCTATAAAATTGGGAACTGTTGTTGAAGTCGTCCTTGGTGTAGTTCTTGTTTTGGTGATGTTTGATTAGGTTGCTAGAAATATTGGATGATGTTTATTATTTTTTCTATAATGTTTAGCACATCTTAAATCACCTAGCAATCCATGATTTTATGGTTCCTCAAAGTGTCTTGTGTGTCAAGTTTCTTTTTGTGTAGCAAAATATTTATTTCTAAGGCCTTGATTCGATTAGAATTAGCTTGAATCGTATCATTCTTATTCTCTAGTCTTGGTCCTGTTAGTTCATGTCATTTTGATTCGATTCAAAACTTCCTGATTCGTATCATGCCTGAATCGATTCACAAACTGCTGAATTTTATCAACTTTTCTCTCTAGTATTGTGTTTTGCCTTGTTGAATCGTATCAATGTTCGTCAATTCGTATTAATCTTCATCTCAGTGACTTTGATTCGATTCACATATTGCTTAAACCGTATCAACCTTCATAGCGCCAGATATATCCATTTACAGATGTCTGAATCGAATCACATTTTACCTAAATCGAATCACATCGTTGTTTTTTCCTAAAATATTGCACTTATCACTCGTGCCTATATACAGCTATACCCATACCACTTCCAAACTACTAAATCAATTATAAGTAAAATTATATAGTCTCCAATTTTCTCTCTCCACTTGTTCTTAAGATTAAACATTTTTTCTAGGATGCTTTATGGATTTTGAGTCATAGATTACTAAGGTGTTATAGGGATTGTATATTAGTTCCTTTAAAGGGGCTTGGTTGGGAATCAAGGGTCGAAAGGTAGAAGAAGATTTCTTTCAACCTCCAAGGTGAATTGTGGGGGTCTTTCAAATCTCAAGTTCAAGTGGATCCAAGTTCCGGATATAGCAAAAAAAGAATTCAAGGTGAAAGAATTCCAAAGATTGCTATGGAGAAAGAGTTTCAAAGACTTAGAGAATCTCAAATTTCAAGGCTTACTTGAAGATTAGCAGTGTTATGGTTGCTTAGGATTGAATATTAGGGTTATCGAAGGGATTCTTTGTAATCATAACAATTTGTAAACAATTGTCAACAATATTGGAAGTCGTTCATAGAGAAGTTTTCTATCAAGAAGAGTATATGTACCCCGAAGCGAGGACGGAAGAGGAAACTACTATAAAATGTTGGTGTTCTTCTCTTCCCTGTCCTTTTAGATTTTTGCATTAGTTTTTGTATATGAATTTTATGTTTGAAGCTATTTGATTTGATTGTCGTTAACTTTCTCATTAAACCTAATTTTGATTCATTGAATTAAGATCCTTTTCAAATTCAATTTTATCATAATTAAACTTCAATTAAGTTTCAAATCATTATTTCATATACTTTGTGTTCCTTAGTGATAGTGTGTTTTATTGTAATTAGGTTTGGTTTGAGTTTGTCTAGTTTTGTGATTTGTAAATTTGAATATTGATATTTGATGTGCTTAATAAGATTCAACATTTGAACCTCTCAATTCAACTTTGAATCTTAGATTGTAATCATTGTCTTAAGAATTTGTTATCGTTGTTGTGCACAAATCTGATAAGTCATAAGTTTTCAATTCGCGCTTTCGCAAACCCTTTTGAAAATTGAAAAATACTATTCACTCCCCTTCTAATGCACCTTTCTTGCTCGCCATATAGACCAACAGTTGTTGTAATCAAAATTTGATTATAGTGAAAAATCCCCTGAAAGTGCAAGGGAAGTGGAAGTAATCCCAAATTGAGAGGTGAACCAGGATAAATTATTTGTGTTGTCTCGTTCCCTTATTTATGTACTTTCCACTCTTATTTGTATTTTCGAAAAGAGTTGCAAAATCATAAAACACAATTTAGACCCCCTTGCGTGTGTTTTTCTCACTGTAGGTTAGATAAGCACATAAATTGGAAACATATTATTCTCTTTATCTCAATATAGTTTGTTATCATTAAAATATAAAATTAAGAAGAATTTTGTGATTTTCCTCAACATAGAACTCTTAAGTGATTCACGTTGATCCCACAATATTGTGACGTACTTGGAAAGATAGACCACCCTGACTACACACCTGAAAACATCTTTATAGTGAGAGTACGAAACATAGAGTTCAACCAATGAGGTGTTTATTCAACTGAGACGCTAAGTATGTACACCTAATCGACTATCTAGATTTAAAAATGAGTAAATAGGCAATTGTCCCCCTAAAATTGTAAGTTTCGTCAATTAGCCCCTGAAATTAACAAAACTTCAATTACCCCCCCTGAAATTTCACAACGTTGATCAATTTACCCCTTCCGTCAAATTTTTCTGTTAGTGAACATGATGTTTCGCAAATACCCCCCTAAAGTTTTGCATTTATGTGCAGAATGCCCCCGAGCTTAACAATTTATATTATTTTTTTCATAAGTGGAACACTAGAATAAAGGAAAATACACACCATAAGCACAAACAAAGTTGGCTCGATGGTGTGGGAAAAAAGCCTTATTTTAGAACAAATATAAGCGGTAGGTTTTTCTCTACTTACAATGAAGTAAGATAAATGCTGGGAATCAATTGCCTCAATGTAAGGAGCCATATCTCATCCTGAAACCAAGTCATGAGCCAGCAATTAAGTCAACATCTACAACACACATCCAGTTTGTTTTCTCCTCTTTTCAGGAAAGTTTGTGGTTTTGGATCTTAGAACTCACTTAGAAATGTAAATAGCACTAAAAGGAGGAAAAAAGGAAAGCAGACTACTAAACGTTACAGACCATAATGTAGGTTAAGTTGGTAAAGACCCACAATGTGAAGTCACAATTAAGGAGTGTGCATCACATTCACAAGACAAAAACAAGATTAGTACATAATTAGATGTGAACTAATTTTCCTGTAAAAAACATGACACAAAGCCTTTTTTCATTTTTGATACTAAAACAAGCCAAGAACCTTGGAGCATAACTCACACTTGATAGAATAATATAAAGGCTTTCTATGACCCAAATAGTTCACATAGTCTAAGATTTAAGGTCTATGCATTTTCCTCTAATATGACATTGCAATGTGAAAAAGAAAAGACCAAACCTCAAATTAGTTCCTATTTTTAAGACGGTATCATTCATTCACTTCTCCAGATTAAATTTAATAAATCAATCATCAAGCAAATCGCTTTGTTACCTTTCTATCCTATTTCCCCCAAAATAAATAAATAAAAAAGAACAATAGTTCTCATTACACATAAAAAAAATATAAATTTTCAAGTTCGGGGGGTATTTTGCACATAAGTGCAAAACTTCAGGGGGGGTATTTGCAAAACGTCATGTTCACTAACAGAAAAATTTGAGGAAGAGGATAAATTGATTAACGTTGTGCAATTTCAGAGGGGCAAATGAAGTTTTATTAATTCAAGAGAGGTAATTGACGAAACTTACAATTTCAGAAGGGGTAATTGTCTATTTACTCATTTAAAAATATGCTATGACATGCATATGAATAGAGGTGGAAAGCATGCACTAGTATGCATGATTAGCTTATATGATTGGATTTTTTACGTTTGATTATGTATTGTTTATGTATTTTCCATTCACGTCTTAGTGTTACGAGAAGAAATTTTGTTATAAGGCATTTACCAATATATTGACAATCAAGTTTAACATGTCCTTGCCGTTACGTCAAAAAAAAAACTTCATTAGAAATACAATTCTTTGTAGTCTTTGTGAAATTATTTGATTTTTAGATGTTGATTTATCTAATTGATGATTGGTTAGGTACTAGTTACTGTATTGCCAAACATAGGCTTAGAAACTAGTTACTGTATTGCCAAACAAAAACTGAAATTCAGTCAGCCAAATAGCTAAAGTTTGTATTTGAATGGGTAGCAAAAACATGGTAGGCCCCCAACTATATATTGCATTATGAATTCGGTGCCGTGATTATAAATCATGTGCATGCATAAGTTTTACATGTCCTATTAATTTATTTATTTGTCTGAAATATTTTTCATGTTTTGATTCGAAACAATTAAATCCATGGTTTAGTTGCTATTACTACATAAAGTTGATATGATATTGAAGTGAAAAAAAGAATTTGATTTTAGATTTGTAAAATTTATTTTTTATATATATATA
>Ga0315914_1011723_pt1 | contig 10378 bp, 4 predicted proteins | sample MpolenodulesMG_FD_203920 | JGI IMG/M metagenome (GOLD analysis project Ga0315914, IMG submission 203920) | Medicago polymorpha root nodule microbial communities from Los Angeles, California, United States - elongated nodules | ecosystem: Host-associated > Plants > Roots > Nodule | place: USA... | reverse complement strand
AGTTTGTAGGGAATTGAACCAGGTACCATATGTTTTCACTCGACAACTATAACTGTTATGTCACTTCTACTTTTGTTGAAGTATTGTTGCTTCCAAAAATGAAATACATCTAAAACATTTTTTTTTTAAATCCCCAACCGCCCTAGTGGTTTCCTCTCTCATAGCAATTATTTTTTATTATTAGCGGTACCTTTATTGATAGTAGTTGTTTTTCCGTTTTTTTGGTGTACGCTTACTACGTTTTACGATATTAAAGTTGCATATTTAAAATTGTAGATAATTTGACTGATCCAGATGATAATTTTATCATTAGAAATTCACTTTTTTCTGTAACTTTGTCGGCCTCTTTGTTTCTCCTATATTATATTACTCGAAGTTGTTTATTCTTACTTTTTATTTGCAAAAATCACTACAGTAGACTATAACATTACTTTGTTTTGACAAAGTAATAACTTTGATTCCATATTCATTTTTGTTGATTTCCATATTCATTTTTGTTGATGCAAACTAAATGTTGTTAATTTGCATCTTTGAGATTGTGCATGTCGATCACTCTCAATTGTCACTTAGTTTAATTTATGAGTTTATATGCAACTCTACAAGTAATAATATAGCCAATTTAATATTTTATATATGAAACTCTACAAAACCTGTGCATCGCACGAGTTAGAGTCTAGTTTTAACATAAAAAGTGATTTAATTATCACTTTAAACCTACTTTGACTTATATTTCTAAAACAAATTTTTTATTTATATGTTTCTTAAATAATATCCTTAAAGAACTTGTTAGCGACCAACATATTCTAATACTTCTATGTGCTTGTACAAATAGATGTGGGGTTTAATAAGGCATACCACATCTTTATTTTTTTTATTTTTTAATAGAATGTAGAATATTTAAAAATGTAATTGAATTATTTAAATGATTAAAAAATTTGAAGTAATATTAAAAAAAGAGTCAATAAGTCTCTTTAGAAAAACCTATGTATGATAGATGTGGATGCTCTAATCATGAATATTGTTTAGTAAGGAAAAAAACCACTCTAAAAATAATTTAATCATCCGGGGGCATTTTCTTTTTGTTGTGAATTATCATGAGACATGAATGCTAATTAAATGAGTAAACAATTAAATTGGTTTTATCTTTAAAAATCATTTTTAAATTAGTCTCTGACTTTATTAATATTTTAATACCGTTTATGTTTTTGTTAAAAGTTTTCCAATAAAATCCCTCATCACATGACAAAACAGATATATGGTTCTAATTGAAAACCTTTTAACAATATAGTTCATGTTTTAGTCAAAAGTTTTTCAATTAAGTTTATCGATCTTGTGATAAAAACATAGAGTCAATATCAATTTGAGAAATTTTTGACAAAGTCATAAACTATTTTGAAATATTAATAAAGTCAATATTAATTCAAGAGTGACTTACAAAGACAATTATCAAAGTAATGATTTATTCTAATTAAATCTTCTAAAAAGAACTAATTAAATAAATTTTGATACTTTTAGTGGGTCCCAGAAAGCAGTGGAGGACTACTCTGTTTGCTTGGGACAATGCTTCAACTGCCAAGCAAACGACTGAAATGAAGGATAGGTGTGAGGGGGTGCAATGGAATGCAACTCCTCAGTCACGTCGTGGTTACCGAGTCACTCGTTTTCAATACATTCCGTAGCTGTCCACTTTCACACCTTACATCAAGTGTATCACACCTTCCATATCTTTCTAAATTCCAAAATTTGATTTGTTAGTTCTACCCCATTATTGGGTTATCCATCAACTTTTTAATCAATATGTTAAAAATCAATTTCATTTCCTAAAATTGGTAAATTTGTTCAGAAAAATGACTAACTAAAATTGGTAGTTAGTTAATCACTATGAGAAATTGAAAGTTAGTCTTGAAATTCACTTTGATTATGATTTAACTTAAAATTTTATTTTTTGACTTAATTATATGACTTTAGTGATAAGAAATCCTAATAATTTTTTTTAAATGTTAAAATGAAATATATTAATCAAATCAAACAAGTTCTTCTAGTATAAACTTTGCAAGGAACATACTTAAAAAAAGTTTACATTGTTATAGTGCAAAATTGAAAAACATAACAAAAGAAATAAGTTGATGTCTAACATTGCACGCACATGATTAAACCATTAATAGAGATAATCGAAATGAAAGTTGCATATCTCACTTTTAGTCACAGAAAGACTTAAGCTTAAATTTGTCAAATAAAAACTTTAAATTTTTCTCATTATGCTGAAAAATATGTCTGTGTCTTTCTTTTCAAATGACCTAAACGCTAGAAAATCAAATAATGCTTGGATCTAACAACGGATTTCATCATATCATTGTACAAAGGGGTTTCATTAAAATGATTGAAGAAGACATACATATTTTATGTGTTTTTCATTATTTGTTGTCTCAAGTTAATGTGTTACGTCTTTTATCATCTGTTTCTCGTTAATTTAATCAAGTGACATGATTCGTATAAAATAAACTATCATATGAAACCGTCTTAAAAATGGAACTCAATTTTGTAAATCAATATTTTTTCAATATAAATTTTTTCACGATTGAATCTATTAACAATGCGTATTATTCCAGCACAAGTTAGCTAAACTTAACTAACAAGAATCATCATGAGATTCATGACAGAGATGGAAGAAAATGGAAAAGGAAAAAAGTAACCCAAAAACCTTGTCCTTTTCTGCATGGACGGCGCGTACATCCACACCAAAAACACCGCGCGTAAGTCCAAAAAGTATCACCGCCTCTGATCCTTCTAATTTCTTCTCCCTCCACCTTTTTTCTAAAAAATTCAAAATTAAATTTCACACACACCAAAAATACATCACCTATAAAAAAGTGTATACTCTATGACAAAAAAAATTCCTCAAATTCCTCTTCGTTGTTCATTCTATTCTATTCTCTACTTTCCCTTTCACCCTCTTTCTAATTTTTATTATAAATATAAATATCTGGGTCCCTTATAAATACACACTCTTACTATATAAAATCATATCAAAAGAAAAAAAAACCATATTCTAAAATTCAAATTTCAAATCACTCTCTCAAAACTCAAATGGCTCATTCATTTTCTCCTCAGTTCTTAACCGAAGACGAAAAATCTTTCATTAATAAACTCTTCACAAACGACGCCGTTTCTTCAACTACTCTTTTTCCTTACGACGACGTTTCAATCACTGAGTTAACTCGTCAAATGACTCACTCATCTCTCCACAACAACAAGGTAACAAAAAAAGTTCAAAAAATAAAAAATAAAACTATATAACACTAAAAAAAAATTATGACTGTGTTTTTTTTTCTTCATAGGTTATTTCTGAGAATGGAAGCTACGCGAAGAGTTCAAGTGGAAACGACACCGTTTTGAAGCAGAACTTGCAGAGAGCGAGGTTTGATCTGCTACATGCAGCTGCAGGAGAAGATGCAAGGGTTCATCGAGTTAAGTACGAAGAAGAAGAAGCTTTTTACGGTTTTACCCCTAAAAAGCACCATGGATTTCACACTCAGAATCATCATCATCAAGATGCAATTTATCAGAAACAGTTACAGTTTCAAATCGCTCAAGTAATAACAAAAACAAACTCAACATTTTTTTTCTTCATTTTTTGTCAATTTTTAAATTAAGTTAATGATTTTTATTTTTTTTTAAATTTTTGTGATTTTTTTTTTTTGTCTAGTTTGAGATGTTGAAGAAGCAGTGGATGAAGCAACGAGATGAATTTGCTCGTGCTATTTCACAGAGAAGAAGTGGAAATTACCGAAATATCCCTGGAGGAAGAAGGAACAATGAAACGGTTTTTCAGAGTAATGTTGGTTTGTCTTCGTCTGCATGGAGTTCCGTGAAGAATGGAAGCAACAATAACAAAGCCGGATTTCTAGGAAACCCTAATTTGAGGAGCGAACGAAATGGTACTGGTGTTTTCTTGCCTCGTGTTGTTGATGCTACTGAATCGAGAAAAAATCTAGGTGAAAATTTAATTAACTAATTAATTAATGTTGATCAATGATTATGTTATGTTAATGTAATTTCGTTAATAAATTTTTTGTTTGTATTTTTTGGGGGGTGTAGGTAGTAAAAATGTGATGGTTCCTGAAAGAGTGGTTCATGCTTTGAATCGTAAATTTGAAGAGAATATGATGATTAGAGGTTACATGCAGCAGAAGAATCGTTTTTATGGAACTTCAAATTTTGAAAATGGTTAGTACTGTAATTAATTAATTTGCATAAAGTTTTTTTTTTATTGATTTGGGGATTTTGTGATTTGACGGTGATGTGTGTGTTGTATTTTAGGTGTTGGAAGTGATTATGGATTTTCTCAGCAAAAGCGGAACGTGAAGCAGCAGCTGACAGAGGTGAACCGTGAGATTCGGCTTCCTCAAGAATGGACTTATTGATGGGTATAGGTGGGACCCAATGTTTTAAAAATCGGATCGGATCGGTTGCATTGCTTTGTCTAGATTCGACTATTTTAAAACAGTCGAATCATGATTAAGTAGTTTCACCGAGTTGATATCTGGTTTGATTTTAAAAACATTGTTAAATGAAGGGATTAAAGTGAAATATTAGGTTTATATTTTAGGAAATAGTACAAGCAGCTAATATAGTGTTAGATGATTAAGAAATATTAGGATTTTCCTTGAAGCAAGAAAAAATAGTACAACTTGTTTCTTGATTGGAAAACAGGGGAGGGGCAATGGCTTATAAGATGTAGTTGAAGCTGAGAATAATCTTCGGGGGTATTATGGGAAAAATGGTTATGGAAAAATAAAAGAAGAATTAAAATTGAGAAGTTGAAGATGCACAAGGTTGGATATGATTTGGTGAGGATGTAATTACAGCTTGTAAGGATAACGGTGTAATCATTTCTGGGAAATTACATTACATGAATGTAAAGATCATATTACAACCTGTCTAACCAACCAAAATTATGATAAATAAATGTGTACATTTTATTTCAATGATTGCATTTCTTAACCTTTTTTTAATTCTGTAATGGCTGTTTATTCAACAGTAATGGCTGTTTCTATTTTCTAGATTTTGTTTGAATTAATAGTACTAGTTTTATACTTTTCTTTTTCGATGATAAACTTTTTTATACTTACCTCTTAATTAAACTTTTGGATTAATAGAGAGCTTGTTATCTTGGAAACCGAAAGGTTAAAGATCCAAGAGTACCCACTAGATATATCTATTATCTATAACTTCAATTAAAATCGAAAACTCGCATAATTTTATACTTTTTCTGTTTAAATTTTAAACGTTGTTTAAGATTTTTACCCATATAATAAGAAATGGAATTAATTGAAAAGTAGTAATTGTTATTTTATCAAATTATCTTTATTAACTATTAGTTTGTTTTTTTCTAAAATAAAAGGTAAAATTTTGAGAGTAGTGTATATAATATTAATTGAATGGTACAATTAAAAAGAAAAATATATCATTACATTGTAAATTGAAAATAACATTTATTTTAAACCAAATTTTTCAATTTAGAATGGAGGGAGTATTCTAGTTATTTATCAGATTATAGTTATTTTGCCGACTATAAAGAATTAGGAAAAGCAAGTAAATGTGAGAACCATTTTCATAGGTTGATCATTCTCTTGCTTTTTCCAAATGGTAGAGCCTTTACTTAGGAAGTAAGTTTCTTTCAAAAAATTGGTTAGTTGTAGGCCATGTAGGCATAGATTTCAAGTGGGCCATCTGAACACATAAAATTTGGATAGGGCATGTTCTTTTTATTTTATTCTAAATAAAATAAAATGTATATGAAATAATTAAGATCTTGTTTTCATTTATGGCAAAAAATCTCTTTCTTTTAACTCTCATCACTGAGAAGGGGCAAAAAAGTTTTTTCCAAAAGGAAAGGTAGCTATCTATCCATGTTCCTAATGCCTGCGCTGCGACTGTGTCCTCTGTTCTCAAGACAAAGACATGTAGCCATTAGGGAAGGGGATGCAAATAGTACATAGCAGGCAGCATAAATTAAAACTATGCCACATGCTCGATAATAAATGATAAAATAGAGTTTTGCATACTTGTTAGTTTTTATATTTGGCTCATATTTTCACAAAAATAAATTTTTAGCTCATATTTTAAAAGAATATATGTAAGTTTGAATTTCACTGCATGAAAATATTAATCAGTAGTAATATGATATTAAAGTCTAAACAATCCTTTTAAAAAAAAGTCTAAACAAGAGTTGTTTGAGTTTTGAGATTTTCTTTGATGGAGAGTTTGAGTCCAAAATTCAACTAACTATTTCTATTTTTCTCAAAATACTAAGACAAAACTCACACACTAAACATTAGTGTTCATTCCTAAAACATACTTCATCCGTTTTTAAGTATAAACAAATTTTACTTTTTAGGTTTATTTAATCAATGTATGTGATTTATAATACATACTACATATATTATTAATTGAATAAACTTAAAATGTAAAATTTGTTTATATTTAAAAACAGAGAGAGTATCTTAGATACGAAGTAGTAGGAGGTTGATGGTTGTATTCACTCGAGTTAAGGTTGATGGTTGAGAGGTTCAATGTTTTGGTGGATGTGTGTGGTAGGGGAGTGATGGTGAACGTGCTGTATGTGACGATGTGTCACGATGAGTTTTGTGCAAAGTGTATTTGACTCACTGGTCATTCTTCATGCTTGTTGGAGGTAAAGATCTCTTATTTTCTTCCATTTAAAAAGGAGTGAATATACTTTTTGCGTCATTGAATTTTTAAAACTTAATAATTTCATTTTTAGATTAATCGAAATAGTTATAACGTTATTGAACTTTATAACGTTAAATTAATGGTAAAATTATTTAAGGGGTCATTTATTTATTTATAACAATTCAGTTTTTTTTATCTATTTTTATTTTGTTTGTTCAAATGATCTATCTTATTTATTTGTAACACTTGAGTTTTTTAATTTTCAATTTTACAGTGTTTGATTTTCACACCCCCCAGCCCAAGCAGTAAAACGCAAATCTGGAGAGGAAAAACGCATAAACAAGCAAACCGCAAAAGAAGCAAAACGTAGAAGAAGGAAAAGCGCAAAACGTAAATTTTCACACTCCCCGTGCCACTTGACAAAGATATTGGGTAATCTTCTACTCTTCCCATTTAATTCCTTCCTTTATCTATTACTGATTTTGTTGCGGAATGATCAATTGCTTGAAAAATTGAAAATTAGAAGGAATAAAAAAGATCAAAGAATATAATTACATTACATTACATTCATGTTATTTTATGGTGATGAACTTTTAATTGCTAGTTTGATGGTTTTTAATTTTGTTTTTGTTTTGATTGAGATTTATTTTATTGATGGCATTTCAATTTGGTCAGCTTGATCCTGCTCTCATTAGGAGGGGAAGGATGGATAAGCACATAGAAATGTCTTATTGTAGCTATCAAGCTTTCCACAGCTCTCCTTCAATGAGATCACCAAGTTGGGCACGACCGCGTGCCTCAAGGTAATATTTTCTGTAATGCTTAGTAGTAATCAGTAATCTAACAAAACTTTTGCATTGATATTTTATTTGTTAGATCAATCTTGTTATCAGTTGTTTCAATGGTTTTAGTGGCTGGACATGCGTCCCACTATTTAGAAACACATGGTTCAATTCCCAGAAGTTTGTCTCATGAAGGATCTAGAGATTAATGAATTGGAGAAAAACATGGTTTTTGATAGAACACTATGGTGTCATTTGATTCATGTAGCCGACCTAGGGCATTTATATTTATTTTTAATTTGAAAATTTCACACGTGGCATCTGACTCAGTGAAGTCAGTTGCCACATGTGCATTGACTTAGTCAAAATTGAGGGATGAGGCCACTTTTGCAAAAGAGACTAAACATAGGGGTTAAAATTTCTATTTTTTTTAATAGGGGGTCAAAATCGCAACGTTTTGAAACATATGGGGGGAAAACTTCATTTAAGCCTAGTAAATTTAGAAAGAAAAAAAATGCTTATTTTTTCCTTTGATGGTTTTGAAACTTAACGGCTGCGTTATTGGATTATTGTGCAGATACTGTAATGATGTATTGCTATACATAGATCTTTCTTCATAACAATACATATATCTTATTATTACACATATATGTATTGCTATGTAGCACATGCACTTTTGATGGAATGTGTGTCTGGTGTCTGACACTAACACATGTGATTACGTTCAATTAATTAATTTTTTTTTTATTTTTAATTTTTACATTTTACCGGTGTCAACGTGTCAGTATCATGTCGGTGTTGGTGTTGGTGTTGGTGTCTGTGTTTGCTTTATTGATGTATTGCTCTTTTTTTAATATCTATATACCAGCAGCAATTTAACAAACCTTTTTCAATTCACCAATCTAATACATGTATTTGCTAATTAAGATACTTGGTTTGTGGTTTTCAGGTCCTTTGTTACTTGCCACACGGTTTGTAACAAGTCTACATCTCAGGCATCCTTATTTTTGTGTCCTGGCTCAACAAATAGTAGAATTGGCAGAAGAAGCTTAGTTTGTCGGTCATTATATTCTGTAGATGCAAGCACTTTTAATGGGCTTACTGTACAATCTCCTACTCACGCTGCCGAAGAAAGAGTTGGCGTGTTGCTTCTCAACCTAGGTGGACCGGAGACGCTGGACGATGTTCAACCTTTCCTGTTTAATCTTTTTGCAGATCCGGTATGTTGTTTGTTTTTACACTTCCAATATTACTTATTAGTATTACTGTTAGTACACATTCATATAATCTGTAAGCTGGTTAAGGGGCCGTGTGCCCATGTGGAATGGGGGATGGTTTTGGTTTGAAGCTGATGTGCTTTGGTGAATATTAGTTACCCCGTTTCTAATTAGTAGGAGGTTATGTATTGAAATTTGATCACTCAACTTGCTGCTCTAATATTGAATCTGCATGCTTAGTTTGTTGGTTGTAAGCTTGTGCCTAGGTTCCTATTTGAGGCTCACACAATGTTGTGTTTGTGTTGGACTTAATGGTTGTAGTATTGATTTGGATCCCGGAAAACAATTTAAGTAAACAAGAGTGCTGCCATAATTTGGGAGGATCGGCGATGATACTGTCAATGATGAGTTTTGGTTGGTCATGGCAAGGCAGGAGCAGGATTTTCGCAAATGATAGGAATTGCTTCTCATGTGAGGATGGGTGACGGACTAGTTATGTGAGATGCTTGGGACAAACATTACTAAAACCAAATATATATGCGATATCATATAGGAAGCAATTAGGGTGGTTTGCTTGCTGTATATGTGGTAAATGGTTCAATTCCAAAGTGGTGTAGAACCCACTAGGATGCCTTGGAATCTTCATTGAAAATTGATAAAATTCTGGAAATGCTAGAGATATGTCTTGGCCAAGTTTGGTGCTATTCTGCCTGCACTAGAATATTGTATGATGGAATACATGGTTGTGCTAGGACACTAACTATTTTTCTGCTACAGTCATGCCATTTCAATTTCTTAGTGGGTAATGCAAGTTGTTTAGGTTCTAACAGTAGAACCTGAGGGTTGGGCATGTTAGTGATGTTTTGGAGAGATTGGGGAATCAATATATTGTATTTTATTGATTGGTGTGGATCTGTTTATGTTTTATGTAATGGTTTGAACTGTTGTATATTGATCACTGTGTACATCTTGTGCTAGTGGTCTATCTTCTCTTTGGAGCATTAATATTATCTTTTGTCTTTGCAAAAAAAATAAAATGTTTGTGTGCTAATATGTTTCTTGTATTGATATAGGATATTATTCGGCTGCCAAGGTTGTTTCGGTTTCTCCAGCAACCACTGGCAAAACTGATATCTACGCTTCGGGCTCCTAAATCCAAGGAAGCATATGCTTCCATTGGAGGTGGCTCTCCTTTACGCAAAATTACAGACGACCAGGTGCATTTAAATTTTTTTGATTTGTACCTTTCTTATTTTTGTTTTCCCATTATATGTTGTTTGGCTATGTAGCACTGGCACTCTATATTAAAGGCATGTCCGGTGTTTGACACCGACATACATGATTACATTCAATTACTTCCATTGTTTAAAATAATTATCAGTGTTTGCGTGTTAGTGTCGTGTCTGGTGTAGGTCTCTGTGTGACTGTGTCAGTGCGTCATAGCTGTTAGTGCTTCTATTTCTCTTCAAGAGGAATACTTTGTGGCTTTTTCCAGTTATTTTCAATTAAAAAAAAAACCAGTGTTACGGTTTAGAATGGAAATAACATCTTTTATGGGTTCTGATGATCATGCAGGCACTTGCACTTAAAAGGGCTTTGGAAGCAAAGGGCCTCTCTTCAAATATCTATGTTGGGATGCGGTACTGGTACCCATTCACTGAAGAAGCAATTCAACAAGTAAGT
>Ga0315914_1011715_pt1 | contig 10386 bp, 7 predicted proteins | sample MpolenodulesMG_FD_203920 | JGI IMG/M metagenome (GOLD analysis project Ga0315914, IMG submission 203920) | Medicago polymorpha root nodule microbial communities from Los Angeles, California, United States - elongated nodules | ecosystem: Host-associated > Plants > Roots > Nodule | place: USA... | reverse complement strand
TATCATTTACAATCGCCTTAGATAAACAACGTAACAATTAATTACGGTACTTGACATTGGTCTCTGTGGATTCGACAACCTTTTATACTAAAACAGATATTTCCGTACACTTGCGGACCTATCAGGCCCTTAGTGTTTGTTAGATAATCCTTCTCGGATTTGGAAAACCTGTTTTTTGTTGATGCTTATAGAATGTGGTTTTTAAGATTGTAGTCTAGCATTTTTTCTCTCTCCTTCTACCAAAAAAATATTGTTAACTATCATTTTTTTTTTGTGGTGGCCGGGGTTCGAACCCCGGACCTTGCATATTTTATGCATTGTTCCTATCATATTTTTTTTGAAAATTGCTTTTCTGACATTGAAAACTTCATATTGACACATGTAAATAACGTTAACGCCCTCAATAGTTGTTAACTATTGTTGGGGAAACTGGCAGCAGTTCACTGCCACTGGTCAACGACAATTAACTGCCGCTGATGCCAACGGTAGTTAACTGCCGCTACGTGTTTGGTTCCATTTCCAGCAGCTCACCTTCCATTTTTCATAACCAAAATGTTCATACTTAAACAAATTCATCCAAGATTTTCATCATAAACATGATAAACAAATTTTTTCCATTCAATTGCAAATTCATGAATATAAAATGTACGAAATAATATTTAACAGGATACAATTAAAATGCAAGAAATAATATAAAAGGAACGTACGAAAATGTTATAGAAATACGATAATGTACGGAACATGTCATAATAATACATCACCATCATAGTCAAAAAGTACATAAAAAAAAAAGCCTAATCAGAATCAACCATGATGCCTACCATGCCTCTGCCCCATGCGCCGCCTGGCAATCTGATACGTAAGGGCAGGGCGACCAGTACTGGCAATCCGCATCACCTCCTGGACAATCTCCTCTTTAGTCATCTCGCCGCTCCTTGCCACAATATCATCAGTTATATGCACCACATCCCGGATGATCGTCAGTGTGTCATGCATCTCTTTGGCATGCTCCTCCTCTATGATCTGCTCCACGTTCACCGGCATGGGAGGAGATCCTTCATCAGGTGGAAGAATACGAGGGTGAGAGACTTTGGCATACCAAGCCATGTAGCCAGGATCATGATGACATGGTCTCTGACACCTATGTACCCAATGAGGGTAGAACTAAGCATGAGTGTCTAACAACACAGTGGTCAGCAACTGCATAGGCATCTGAGCGACAGATGACGGATGTCTGGGAACGTCCTGTACAAAATCAAACTGCCTCTTTACCTGCTCAGGTAAATGACTTTACACCCTATCCTTCCCGCGCATTAGCCATACCGAGTAAGTGCACAAAAGCTGAAAAGGGCACACTTCTCTGTGATCACTATAAGTACAAAACCTCACATCATCCACCTTTAAGCGATCCAGGAGTATGCGGTAATGATGCACATCTATATGCCCTCTGCTAGTAAGCCATCTCCCAACACATGGTCTCTCCGGCTTCCAGGTCTTGCTTTTCTTCCTTGGGTACAGACCTGGAAGATGCTCCAAAATCCATCCCTGCAACAAAAAAAAAAATACACAAAAGTAAGTATTCGAGTTTAATATTAAATAAATCTAATACATTATAAAAACTTCACAAAAATATTATAATAACATCCTAAATAAATGTAGTCGAACTTAGGAAAAAAATGGTCTAACATGATGATAAAGATTATAAAATAAATTCATAAATAAATGAAGATAAATATTAAATTATTACCATAAGAAGAGTCGTACAACCAGCCATCGTTCTGTTATTCAAACGAACAGAATCATTTAGATAATCGTACAGGTAAGCTAAGGTCATCCCTCCCCATGACCACTTCCCAATCGCCTGCAAGTCCGCCATACAATCAAGATATATCAAGTCGATGTGTCTGTTCGTTTTGTTAGTGAACAGCGCACTGCTGATGAGATATAGAAGAAAACTTCTCACACATCACTGCCTCCTCCTGCCTCTCTCCTGCATCTCCTCCCTCGTCTGTGGGTCCTCCAGCCGTCTAGCCTCTGTCAGGTGGGATTCATAAAGTCGCTTCAGTGCGGGATAACTGATATAACCAGTAGACTCAGTCCTTGCCTCAGCACGAGCATCAGCTTCTGACATGGCCAGCAACCTAATCATCAAATCAAGCCCACAGTCCCGATCCATTGCCGCGTCATGGTCCAACATGCGGCCCTGAATAGGAATGTGGAGGAGATTATACACATCATCCAAAGTGATCGTCATCTCGCATAGAGCATGTATCATAGCATGAGTCACAGTAGAATACCTGGTGTATATCAAACCATGTAGGCTAGACGCCTCCACAGGATCCCAAAACCACCTCAATCCATTCTCCGGTATATCAAGCTCTCTCACCTTTTTCCCTGCATTTATACACTTATACTCCCCATCATGCCACATCTGAAAATTAAATGAATTAAGACATTGTCCCTACACATTTTTAAAAATTTAAAGAATTAAAACAGTTACGCTACATTCTTTAAAGAATTACAACACTTACGCTACATTCTTTAAAGAATTATAAACTTACGCTACATTCTTTAAAGAATTAAAACACTTACATTATGATGGTTCACCTAAAGAGGGATCGTCACATGCCTTGCGTAGTCGGACAACAATGTTGTGGTCTCAGGACCTCCAAGAAAGGGAGGCACTACAACAGGCCAGGGCGATTTCAAAGGTACACAACGACGAGGTCGCCGCCGATTCTCGGGCTCAGCCTCACGCTCAGGCACACTATCATCTACCGCAAGATAATCCGCCATAACATCCTCTGCCACCTCCTCATCCTCTACCTCCTCCTACGGCTGATAAAACATAGTCTCCTCCTCCATCCGATCATATCCCTAAAATCCCTCATCCGCATACCCAACATACTGATGCGCCTGTGTCGGATCAACCACCTGGGATGAGTAATCCATCTGTGACTGTGAACCCGACCCCTCTTCTCCACCTATCCTCAAGTCCCTACGTCTCCAGACCTTTGGAACGTACAGGTTTTTAACCTACATCTCCTTTCGAGTGCTATTTGTCATAACAAGTTTACCTTTGTGCACCCTACCCTCTCTAATACGCCGCTCCTGCGCATCCTCCTCCCCAGCCTTATATATACAAAAACAGATTAAAAGATGGCATAAATATGTGGGCAATGTATACTTTTACGGTAACATGATTCTAAGGCATTGAACCTAAGGCAAGTAACATGTAACATATCACAAATTTTACTCAGGCATTCATAAAAATCCAAACTTGGAATCATTCAACTTAGACATTTCATCAAAAAAAATTATGTATCGTATAACATTATGTCATTCTTAAACTTGCCAAAAAATGTCAAAATTCAACCTTATAATAATTATAACATATATACATTATAAAATTTAACATATTTGAAGGGAAAAAATCACAAAAAAAGAAAGATTATCTCACTTAAGCATTTCATCAAACACCTTAAGTGCATTTCAAAATACTAGCACAATTAGTGTTAATTCAACATCAAATTCAACCACATTGTACCTAAACCTACTCTAAACAACAATGCCAACATAAACAATCCTAAACAACAAATTCTATCATAATAATTTGCAATTTTCTAACCTAACCCAAACACTAACATTTTTCTCAAAATTAAGTAAAATAAAGTCATAAAAAACCTACATTGCATGTAAATAGGATTAACATTACTTACCTGTGATTTACTTGAAGAAATTAGGATGATTTTCGTGCAAATGAGGTTTGGGTGATTTTGGATCGAAAATGGAAGTGTTTTGCATGTAACACTGTAACCATTAAATGGAGGTTTCTGCGTTTATATCATAAATATTGCAACGACAGTTAACTACTGCTGAGGCCAGCGGCAGTTAACTGCTGCCGATTTTTTCAACGGTAGTCGACTACCGCTGGGGGCTTTTAGGTCATTTACATGTGTCAATATGAAGTTTTTTAAGCCAGAAAAGCAATTGTCTATTTTTTTTATTTGAACTCTAAACTATTGAAATATAATAAACTATTTTAATTTTAGGCTTATTCAATCACCGGTCCCTTAACTTACTTGATTGTCTCAATTTGGTTCCCTAACTATAATTTGTACCAATTTGGTCCCTATGTTTTGCTCTGTTACTAGTTTTAGTCATTTCTGTTAGTTTCTCTCAAAAAACGTTAACTTATGTACCAATTTGGTTCCCTATGTTTTGCTCTGTTACTAGTTTTAGTCCTTTCTGTTAACGCTTTTTTGAGAGAAACTAACGCAAATGACTAAAACTAGTAACAGAACAAAACATAGGAGACCAAATTGAGACAATCAATTAAGTTAAGGAACCGGGTGATTGAATAAACCTTAATTTTATGTTTAAAAATTATTCATTGTATTTCAATAGTTCACAAGGACCACATAGAAGAGAGATAAGGGTATTTTAGACATTTCAATAATTTCGTGGGGTAGGAAGCATAGTGGAGGGGTATAATGTAGAACTTCCTTCACAAAACCTACATTTCGGGTCAAAACGATCCACGTGAGGAGAGAGTTCATCTTCTCGAACTTCACTGCCCTAATCGTGTCTCTGAAAATCGCAACAATTTACATGAATTTTCATTCATAACATTCTCGCTCAGTTACAATGGCGTTGTTATTCAAGGTACACTATTCAACTCAATTAGGTTTTCGCTATTTGATTCAATTATTTGATTTTGATTTCAACCTTTTCTTCTCTATGAATGTTTTAGGATCCGGCGAAGATCTCGGCGTATAGAGATAGAAGATTCCCCGGAAATCAAGATGAATTTGAGCATGCGCTTAAAACTTCAACCACCGTTTACGTTGGGAACATGTCGTTTTACACTACGGAAGAGCAAATTTATGAACTTTTTTCACGAGCTGGTGAAATTAAGAAGATTATCATGGGTTTGGATAAGAACACCAAAACTCCTTGTGGCTTTTGCTTTGTTTTGTAAGTCACAATTTCTGTTCAAACTTTACAATTCCTAATTATATTAATGTCGTTATTTTGGTTTCTAGGTACCTTTTTGGTTAAACAGCTTAATTTACAGTTTATAGCTTAAGCTCTTCGGCCCTGTTTGGCCAGAAAATAGCAAATAGCTGATAAATTAGCTTATAGCAGATAAACTAGCTGATTGAACTTGTAGTGTTTGGTAAATTTAACTGTTGAACTAGCTTATAAGGAGGCTCTGTTTGGTAAAAATTAGGAAATAGCTAATAATCTAGCTTATTTTGGATAGCTGATAGCGGATAAGCTAGTTGATTGAATTGGTAGTGTTTGGCAAAATTAGTGTTTTAACTAACTTATAAATTTGAAATGACATAAAAGTGATATATTTAATGAATATTTAAATTTTTCAATCAAGATTACAAGGATGAAATTGAGATAAATAACGAAAAGCTATAAACTGCTTGGATTAGCTTATCATAAAACACTATAAGCTAGTAAAATTAAGCTATAAGTTCGTGAGAAAGTGACAGTTACTAAACGGGTCTTTTTCATCCAAATAAGTTTATAAGACATAAGCTATAAGCTCAAAATTATGTCTTACCGAATAGTCCCTAATTATGAAATGACATAAAAAGTATGTTTAATTATTATTTATTTTCTTTCAAGGAAATGACGGGTAAAATTGAGAGAAAATGAAAGCTTTAAGCTTGTGAGAAAAAATGTTAGCAAATGGTTCTTTTTTAATCATACGAGCTTATAAGCTGTAAGCTCAAAATTTGGCATTTTTGGCATTGGCAAACAGAGCCTTATTCCAAGCTATTTCCATAAAAAAGCTAAAATAAGTCGCGGTGTTTTCGTATATGCTAAAAGTTTCTTTTATAAATTATCATGGAGAGCTTATGGAAATAAGTTGAAAACAGATTATGAACATGTCATAAGCTGGTTTAATAAGTTCTCCCAAACATTTTCACAAGTGATTATGCTAGTAGGTAAAGCTCAAATAAACAAATCCAAACAGACCCTTAGTCATTAATTTGTACAAAAATGATAGTATCATACCTTGCATAGAATGTGAGTGAAATGGAGAGTGATAGAGTAATTGAGTTTAGTTATAGAAAAACGTGTGAGAAGGAAGGAACTATAGATTGTATCTATTTGAATAGTGTAGTTGGTGATAATGCATTGCTAATTGCAGTGATTTATTGGCTATTGAAAAAATCACTTAGTACTGATTGATGATTTTGGGTATGTATTTAACTTAGTACTGATTGATGATTTTGGGTATGTATTTAATTGTTATTGTTACTAGATATTACTCTCGTGAAGATACTGAGGATGCTTGCAAGTATATAAGCGGGACTATACTGGATGATCGCCCTATTCGTGTTGATTTTGACTGGGGATTCCAGGATGGAAGACAATGGGGTCGCGGTCGTAGTGGCGGCCAGGTGAACAACTTTAGTGCATCTAAGTGTGTATATTTTAAATTAGTAGTCGAAGTCCATGTTTACCTAGACAATTCGATTATTTTTTGTTGCATTTTACAAATTTTTGTTTTCAGCATTTACGCCAACTGAAAAGAGAATAACATAATGCTTCACAACTTTTTTGCAACTTAGCATGAATATTTTAAACTAGTTGTCGAGTCTATAGTTTACCTAGACAATTTGGTTGTTTTTAGTTGTATTTTACAAATTTCTGTTTTCAGCATTTACACCATTAGAAAAGAGAATAACACAATGGTTACAACAATCAACAACCAAACCTTATCCCATTAAGTAGGGTTGGCTACATGGATCAAATGACACCATAATGTTATATATATTCTATTTCAACTCATTATATTCTAACGTAATGTTCTGTCACATTTCAGTGCTTTACATAAACAATATTATTTTCTTCTTATCACAATGACTCATCCTAATTTTTAAAATATCAATTGTCTTGATTGAAGAGTTGTTTTTTCATTTTCTTTTTAATATAGAATTTTATACATTCTATGATAACCGTGTAGTATCCCATAGTTTTTAAGATTTATCAGCTGCCATATCCCAATGTTGTATTGTATTATGTGTTTTCCAGTTCTTGTGGCTTTGTTTTCTAAGGTTACTTTAGTTTTTGGCTGATATTGACCGATGCTGTTAATTTTTGCAGGTGCGTGATGAATATCGTACTGATTATGATCCAGATATCCTCTTTACTGTTTTTCATAAATTTATCTGTTATTGCCTTCATTTGTGAATCTTAATATTTTAGAATGAACTTTACATTTTATCAAGGACATCCCTACATGTTCAAACAAATAAATTTATTAGATCCACTATGATTTTACTTGGTCTAGTTGAAATTGAATACTGATTTTACAAAATTACTTCAGAAAATACTCGCTTGCACTAGTATCTATATTTCTACTAGTCTCTTTTTGTTTCCTTAATTCTACATACGTAGGGGTGGATATGGAAAGTTGGTTCAGAAAGAGCTTGAAGTTCAAAGGCATCTTGTGGACTACGGCACTGGTTCTTTGGGATCTTTTCCGCCAGTTATTCCATCTTCTTGTAAGTTACTATTTTGTTTTATATGGATCTTCAGCTGCTCGTAGCAACCCTGGCTCAACATTTTACTTGTTTTTTAATAACAAAATATGATCAATGTATTTTTATTTTATTACTTTTTTTTAGTTTTCAGATTTGCAAATTATGTGGCTACTTATTTACCTACTTTATTTTTATTGAATGATAAGTAATAACACGGACTTGAAAGGACATCAAATTATGGACTACTCTCATTGCTTCATTAGCCCATACTTATGTTTCCATTGTTAGTTGAGAATAGCACTGTCTCTTTGTAAATATGCAATACACGAGGCAGCCTCCAACGACGTGCACTCTTTCAGTTAGCCTGTCCTCTCCTGCATCCTATTTATTGTGCAGTATGAATAATAATGCAAAGTGATGCCTTCAATAGCAAATATCGACTTAGCATTTAGGGTTTAAATTTCTTTTCCCAATGGTTAAAATTCAAAGATACTTTCTATGTTAGAAAGTCAACTGTTGGTCTGATAGATACAGTTTTGTAAGTTTTAGTATAATTTGAATATGAATGTCATTGTGGATAATTAAGTTGGAGCTTGAAATAACAGTTTCTATACAGTTCAATATATTGACTTACCAGTGGAATCTAAGCATCTTTTATGCAGTAAAAACATTGTAATGATTTTAGCAAGTTTTAGTGCTTCTCATAATATTCTGAATATTTTATTATCCATTTTTCTTATCAACACTTAAATATTCTTAGACTTTATTATAATCTCCATACTGTATGCTAGGCTGAAGTATCCACATGTGTTGGTCTTATGAACCACGCAACCAGCCCCTCATTGTTTTTTTTGTTGGCCTTTTTTCAACTATCTAACGTCCTGTTACATTTTATAATTTGTGGTAGTTCTCTATCATTTATTCTCTGCAAATTTAACGGTTCAGCAATTTTAATCTTTCAGATGGTAGACATGGTGGTGGCCATGGTCACGGTGGTTCCTATAGGCATGGTAGAGGAGGTAGTTTCATCTCAAAGCAATTTCTTTTCTCCATCAACTTTTTAAGAAGCACTTTGGGTTACTCTTATTATTTGCCTTCGAAATTACAAATGATTTAATTAAATTTGTCTCTTTGGCATTATAGATTATCAAAGGAAGAGATACAGAGACGATGACCGCTACTCACACGAGCCCTCAAAAAGAACATCAGATCATGAATCTCGAAGGAACTCTGACCATAAGAACTCGAACTCTGACCATGAATCTAGACCGGTAAGCTCTACAAATCTTGATGATGCTTTTGTCTAATTGTTCAATTACATATAGTTCCAGTTGCTATACCAAATAGTGTGACATAGCATGTGGCGTGGAACTTGTTTCGTTAACCGAAAGCTTATGCTTCTATTTGTATTTGTCATGCCTAAAATTTCTATCACTGCTTAATATTAGTCCATATTCTTGTTACAAAAATGTCATTTTCCCTCCTTGCTGATCCAAATATTATTTGTCTTAATTTGATCTGGTTGCCAGGAAAAAAATCCACGGTTTCGGGAGAGTGGTGATTCTGATGATGAGGAGGAAGATGATCGTAAAAGACGGGGTTAACTGGAATGTCATACTCAATCAAGCTGATATGCATTGAAAGTTTTTCTTCTGCATGATGATAAGTGGCAAATTGTTGTACATCATTGCAAATTGCAAAAAAATTACTATTAGCTTAACCTTATGATATTCTTGGCTACATCTGCTGCATATGGCAGTGCTAAGCTGTGTCTTGTAGCAATGGTTTTCTTATGCCTTGTTTTTCTCATAGTTAGAATTAGTTAACTTTCCGGATCTTTATGCACAAGGCATCAGCTTATTAGGTAAATGATGTGGCATTGATCCTGTTTGATTAATCTGGCAGTGTGTGTGCGTGATATATAGCTTGCTGGCCTTCACAATGTTAAAATTACTTAAAATGCAATCCTATTGAAACTGTCTATCTATGTCTGGTAGGAGAAATAAGGTTATTTTTGCGTACGAATACCCCAAAGTTCGCACTATGTGCTGAAGAACTATAATGACTTAGTTACACTTTAACTCAACAAGAATGGTAAGGATCCTCCACCATTACCCTCACCACAAAAATAGAGAAAAATGGACCGCCAAACAAGGAATGGATCTACATGTTAACATTCACATCGGGAACATTTTATTATATATTATTCCCAAGTATGTTATACTTATGTTATATGTTTGACGCTTCACTAGGATGTAAATGATTATTGTTCTCATTGATGGCAAACTTGATTATTAGCAAAGAAGTAATGGAAGACATTACGTGGCTATCGAGTATGTTAGGTTGGATACTTGATTATAAACAACCATGATATTTCTACGCCACCTCTGTTACAAGCTATAAAACACGGACACCTAACACAACACTGAAATATCAACAACTATAGGACACCGGCACTAATATATATAATTAAATAAAATACAAATTTCGATTTAGTCATCTAAAGTTGCTCCCACATGGTTTTTATGATACTGATTTTGGTTCCAACAATAAGCACTTAGATAAAAGCACCAAAAACTTCCTTAATTAATATACAAAATGGTGTTTTCAGACAAAATTGAATGACATATAGCAGTGAATGAAGAAATTTACTAGCAGCTCCAAGATTTATAATTTCATGAACATCCCACTAGAAAAAAATGTTCAATGAGAGGGTAGTTTACTAGTTTAGTACATGAAAAATAACATCTTGCCTTAATTTTGCCATAGATTTGCAGGATTAGCTAAATCTGGTGGTTCAAAACATGGTTGGGGAATGCCCACCATATGGTGATCTCACACTAGTTTGAATTTTTTTTTTTCCTTCTAAAAAGAA
>Ga0315914_1011710_pt1 | contig 10392 bp, 10 predicted proteins | sample MpolenodulesMG_FD_203920 | JGI IMG/M metagenome (GOLD analysis project Ga0315914, IMG submission 203920) | Medicago polymorpha root nodule microbial communities from Los Angeles, California, United States - elongated nodules | ecosystem: Host-associated > Plants > Roots > Nodule | place: USA... | reverse complement strand
TTAATTCCAGCATTTTGAAGAGAAGCGTGAAGATGTGAAGTCAAGGATGAACGAGTGTCTTCCCCTCGAAAACTTAGGAACACTTCATACTTATGTTTCAAAGTAGTGTTCCAATGATTCTTAATAGTGTTATCAGTTCGGCCCGATAAAAGCCTGGCTATTGTAGCCCATTTGTTTCCAAATCGATCATGGGCTCTGATTATAGTATCATCCTCTTCAGGCGTAAAAGCCCGATGTTCAACTTGTGGTGAAAGCTGATTACACCAACGTAACCTGCATGATTTCCCTGACCGGCCTGGTATCGATTTGCTTATAATCGACCAGTTTCTCGCACCGTGCTTCTCCACGAGCTTTAGAAGTGCTTCATCTTCTTTTGGACTCCATCGACCTTTTGGACTCCATTCACCTATATTCTCATTTAATTATTCCAATTAAACACATACATTATCTCAAGAGTATAGACAAGAAAGTCACCATCATCAAAGAAACCACCGAGTCAAATACATATGAATTCACACTTCATTACCGTCACCAAAAATAATCATCATCAAATAAAATCACAAAGTATACAATCACCACAAAAAATAACAAACATCATCATGTACACATCTCCACATATATTTTACATAAGCACATAATCTACATCATCAAATATGAGACATTTCACATAGACTCATATGCATACAATGTTCTAGACACGACTCCACATGCATGTGGTACAATTTGGATGTCGGAGGTAATTTTACCGATTGATCCCTTATAATAACAAACGCGAAAACTCTGTTTGCTACAACGAAGAGATAATGTAGCCTATGAGGTACGACTTATAGTAACGAATTGAGAAAAACTCCCATTGCTACAACGAAGAGATAATGTAGCCTATGAGGTATGACTCATAGTAACAAAATGAAATAGTTACCGTTCGCCACAACGAAGAGATAATGTGGTCCAAATGCACGGTAAAATGTATAGTTAATGATATGAAACTTTAAGTCAAGAATTATTCGGTTAGTATTTGAAAAACTTATATTTTTTTCAATTATGGAACCTAGGAAAAAAATTTAAGGACCCTCCAACACGAATACTAACATAGCATACGCATGTTAACATGAAAGTTATGTTTCGAATGAATTAGCTACAAAGCAATATTTAATGGGCATTTTACCAATCGTTAGAAATGAGGAATTTTAGTTATGTAACTCCGGCTTAGTTAGCCAAAACTAGTTGTTATCACAAAAGAATTAGAGACATACTCTGATAAGTATGTCAAAGTATAAGCTATACCAAAATACGATATATTGGATATATGTTTATGATTATTATTATGATTATGGTGATTATGTTTATGATTAAAGTTATGAGTATGACTATATTTATTATATAATCAAAGTAGTATTTGAGACAGCGACTCTAGTTATCCCCTGATCGCTCAGTTATGCGTAATGAAATCGTATAAACCCAAAATGGGTTGAGTTTAGAAACAGATGGCGATCTTAGGTTTTCCGAGGTTACCTACAACCTAGGATAGGTGGAACTCACTGAGACATCTTGTCTCACCCCAATCCCTTTTATTTATTTCAGATATACAAGTTATTATACGATAGGATGGCTTGTGATGAAGAAGCAGAAGTAGCTGAACCATATAAAGAACACGTCAGTGGAACTATTTCTGAAGTAACAGACAAGAAATTCTATGATTTGTTCAGAGAATATTTATTTATTGTAATTTTAATATATTTGATGCCAAGTTTAACACACATGTTAGATATCCTAAGTAATTTCTAGCAGGAGTGTTTCACATATTCATTAAACTACCTACCTTATATCCATAGTGAATTTTGCGATTGTTTTATCAGTTGCATGTTATCATTTTTTTAGTTGCATGTTATCATTAGTCTTCTTTGGAGAAGCCTTAACCTCATATAACAGTCAAAAGTAGAACTAAGATATTTTTGAAGTTGAGATTATGATGTCCACCGCCAATGTTGACCCTAAACCTGACTACTTAAGTTCACACGTACAACTGCTTCTCACTCTCCATTATTTTTTGAGGGGGCCACATGTATTTATTAACTTTTCTTGTAAGTATGTTTGGAAAAGCCTTAACATCATAAATTACATGTGTAAACTAAAAAAAATCACTTATTGAATAATTGAGGTAGCTGGTTTATACTTTCTCCGATCATAAATATAAAAAAGTTTTTATTTTCAAATTTATTGAATAAATAATATATTTAATTTATATCTAAATACATCATATATTTATTTAATGAATTTGAAAAATGAATTTAAGACAAGGAAAGAGTAATAAGATCAAATACTTGAAAAAAGTCAAAAAAAGAATTAAATATTTTGGAGTGGAGATTATGATGTTCACAGGCTCACAGCTGACCTTTATAGATTTCATCTTTGAAATTAACTCAAAAATCTGTTGTTAGAAAGGTCTCACCCTCACCATTTCATTCATAATTTTCCGCTATTTTCAGATCAAAAAAATGGAGAAGAAAAAGCCTTCCTCATCTTTCTCATACAACTTTAAGCGTTCGCCATCGCCACCGCAGGTAACAGACGGCGAATATATTTCAAAGACCTCTGTTTCTACACCCGAAGAGCAGGTGTTTGCGGTGGATCATTTGACTGGCGAGAGTGGTGGTAGTAAGGTGGTTTCCCCTTCACTGGATTCAAGAATAGCCAGATTGAAATCGAGGGCGACAGGGAAAAAGGTTGCAAAATCTTTCCATTTCCCCGATATCCCTGTCACCACCCCTGTGGTGGAGGGTCCCGCATCACGCAAGACTAAGCCTAAGCCTAAGCCTACCTTTAAATCGCCATGGCTACCCCAGGGAAGAGGTGAATACATTATTCTCTTTTACTTATATTACATTAATATAATTTAGTCATGAAGCCACACATCTTTACTGATTTCTCTCTTTTTTATCAGTGTCTTCCCCGCGGCGTAATAGGCCACAACAGGTAAGGATTCATGACGTGTTCTTAAGTTTTAGAGGGGAAGATACTCGTTCTTCCTTCACTTCACATCTCTATGCTTCTCTTCGAAATGCTGGAATTAATGTTTTAGGGATGAAGATTCGCTTCAAAGAGGAGAACCAATTTCAACATCACTTCTGCAAACAATTGAGAAGTCTCAAATCTCTGTGATTGTTTTTTCAAGAAATTATGCAGATTCTCGTTGGTGTCTAGATGAGTTGGTGAAAATAATGGGGTGTCACAAAACCATAGGGCAGGTAGTTTTGCCAGTGTTCTATGATGTAGATCCATCTGAAGTACGTCACCAAACTGGTATATTTGGAAAATCATTTCAAAGTCTCTTGAATAGGATTTCAAAGGTGAAGGAGGAAGGTATGTTGCCGGCGCAGTGGATATGGAGAGGGCCGGTGCATAAGGAGCGGATATGGAGAGAGGCATTTAAAGAGGCAGCTGGCCTTGCGGGATATGTAGTTCCAAATTTCAGGTAAATTGAGTAAGGACAAAACTTAGGTACAATTTATTAAGTGCTTTTCATATGGTTCTTAACTAAAAAATACACTTATGTTAGACATAACATTTTTTGAGAAAATCATGGATTTGAGAAAATCACAGTGAATTTAGTTAAGAACTATACGAAAAACACCTAAGAATTCTACTAAGTTTTTTCCAATTCAACCATTAGTATACTTCTGATGGTGGAACTAAGTTGGACTTGCTTTCTTTCCCAAAACACAAAAAGTTGGACGTGCAAAGATTGAATCAATTGAATGTAATGGCTTCGAATTATGTTGGTATAATTATTTGTCAGACTTTTCTAATAAGATTCCAAACAAAGTCCTAATTACAATGGGTCCCCTTTCGGTGGATACCAGAATGGAGTTGTTTAACCCTTTGTTGATAGATCATTTCATTTAACATAAAGTTTAATTACTTTCTATTCAAAGAGTGCAAATAATTAATAACTTACATATATAAATTAAAATAGTGTAACTGATACAAATTATATTTTAATGTTTAAACCAGATTTCTTATTTTATGTTTTTAATGTTCAGAAACACTCATTTGTTCCTTTTTAATTGTATTTGTATCTTCAACTTTTCCTTGGTCCATGTTTTCTAGGAATGAAAGTGAGGCAATCAAGGACATAGTGGAAAATGCTACACGTGTGCTTCACAAGGCAGACTTGTTCATTGCTGATAATCCGGTGGGACTCGAATCTCGAGTACAAGATGTTATTCAATTGCTAGATATTCAACGATCAAATGATGTTCTGCTACTAGGGATCTGGGGTATGGGAGGTATTGGTAAAACAACCTTAGGCAAAGCCATTTACAATGAAATTGGTCGCAATTTTGAGGGTAGGAGCTTCCTTGAAAATGTTAGGGAAGTTTGGGAGCAAAATGTTGGACCGATTTCTTTACAAAAACAAATTCTCTTTGATATTTGCGGAGAAAGGAAAACTAAGATACAAAACATTGAGTCAGGGAAAAGTATACTAAAGGATAGACTCTTATATAAAAGAGTACTTCTAGTACTTGATGATGTGAATACATTTGACCAACTGAATGCTTTGTGTGGAAGGAATATATGGCTTGGTTCGGGGAGCAGAATAATCATCACAACTAGAAATATGAAAATACTTCGAGGTAATAGAGTTGACCATGTTTACAAAATGAAAATAATGGATGAAAACGAATCAATGGAGCTCTTTAGTTGGCATGCATTCAAGCAAGCGAGTCCAAGAGAAGATTTTTCTAGAATATCAAGAAATGTAGTTGAGTATTCTGGGGGATTGCCACTAGCTTTGGAAGTCCTTGGATCATATTTGTTTGATATGGGGATAGAAGAGTGGAAGTGTGCATTAGAAAAACTCAAAAGAATTCCTAATGATCAAGTACAAAAGAAGTTAAGAATAAGCTACGATGCTTTAAATGATGACACCGAGAAAGAAATATTCCTTGGCGTAGCTTGTTTTTTTATTGGCATGGACAGGAATGATGTTATGCATATATTAAATGGTAGCGAACTTTTTGCAGAAATTGGAGTAAGTGTCCTAGTTGAGCGAAGCCTTGTGACTGTTGATGATAGGAACAGACTTGCAATGCATGATTTAGTACGAGATATGGGAAGAGAAATCATTCGCGAGAATTCACCAAAGGAGCCTGAGAAGCGTAGCAGGTTGTGGTTTAATAAGGATGTGCTTGACGTATTATCAGAGCAAACCGTAAGAATTCATATACTTATTTTTGTTCTAGTTTTATAATATCTAAACTCTAATGCTTAGCGAAGTAAAAATAATATTTGTGTCGATTGTTAACATTTATATGTTTTGTTGATTCTCAAAAGAACTTTCAAACATTAGTGTGGTTGAGATTTGAAAATTAGTTTGGTATGAATCGCTTTATGCTTCCCAGCCTCTAGTGACATAATCAATTTAATGACATTTTTTCTATATGTCTTGTATCTTTAATGAAAATTAGTGCATATTTTAATTTTTTTTTCCCATCATATTTCACAGGGAACAAAGGCTGTTGAGGGATTAGCTTTGAAATCTCCAACAGCAAATGGAAAATGCTTTAGTACCAAAGCATTTAAGGAGATGAAAAAACTCAGACTGCTTCAACTTTCTGGTGTACAACTTGAGGGGGAATTTGAATATCTTTCAAGAAATCTTATATGGCTTTCTTGGAATGGATTTCCTTTGAAATGCATTCCTTCCAGTTTTTATTAAGAAAATTTAGTTTCCATTGAGTTAGTAAACAGCGATGTCAAACATGTGTGGGAAGAGCCCCAGGTATTAATTACCACCAAAATCTTGTTCAAAGTCTTTGATGTAGTTAAAAGATGGGAAATCATTGGTTAAATAGGTTTTAAATTGAAATTTCAAACTAACATATCATGTAAATTTTTTGAACTCTTGCAGAATGCTCAAAATGGCTTTTATTAATTTCTGCAAACATTATATACAGCAATGAAGCCTTGTTTCAATTTTTTCGCAAACGTAATACCAAACAAATGTATATTGGGATTAAAAACAAATGATGTTGCAATAAAGTAAATAGTTTAATTTCCATTACCAAGGCTACTGATACATTGTAATGTCTTGCATTTATTTTGTATTCATAATTTTTCTTTATAACATTTCTGTTCTTGCAGAGGCTGGAGAAGCTGAAAATTCTCAATCTTAGTCATTCTCATTTTCTGACAAAGAGCCCAGACTTTTCAAACATGCCTAATCTTGAACAGTTAGTACTCACCGATTGCCCAAAGTTGTCTGAAGTTTCCCATAGTATTGGATATCTCAATAAAATACTTCTGATAAATTTGGAAGATTGCATTGGCCTTCAAAGCCTTCCTAGAAGCATCTATAAGTTGAAATCATTAAACACTCTCATTCTTTCTGGTTGTATAAAGATTGACAAGTTAGAAGAGGACATGGAACAGATGGAATCTTTAACCACATTGATTGCAAATAACACTGCAATAACAAGAGTGCCGTTTTCAGTAGTAAGGTCCAAAAGCATTGCATATATTTCCTTGTGTGGCTATGAAGGATTCTCACGTGACGTGTTTCCAGCTATCATTTGGTCTTGGATGTCACCGACAAATAATCTCCCATCCCCTTTTCAAACATCTCTTATTCCTTTAGATGCTCCAAATAGTGGTTTCCATGACCTATCATCTATGTCCAAGTACCTTCCATGGCTTCGATGTCTTTGGGTTGAGTGTGGCTCAGAACTTCAACTTTCTCAAGACGCAAAAAGAATTTTGGATGCTTTATATGCCACAAATTCAAAAGAATTAGAATCATCCTCTACTTCCCAAGGTTGCAGTCAAGTTCACATTTCAGGATCAAAAACTGCTCTGAAATCTCTGTTTATTCAAATTGGAATGAATTGCCAAGTCACCAATATTCTGAAAGATGACATTTTACAGGTTTCAAATAGAATTCTCTACCTCTTACATTTATATAATAATAGCAATTCTCATATTTTTATAGCACATCATTTTTGTCATACCTAATGATTCCATTTGTTTTTCAAATTAAGAACAAATACCTATTTCAAATTAACATTATAGACCTTCAACCCATAAGTAAGAACATTGTATTTTATTGTAATTCACAGCTTGTCATTTACAAACTTAAAGTCTATTTTATAGAACTAATATTTTGATTGGTACGGAGTTTTTCAGTTGGACTGATAGTTTGTTTTATGAATCCAAGCACAGATTTCTTTGTAACGACAAAATATGATTAATTAACTTATGAGAAAAATCTTTTTTTTTTTTTTGACAAAAACTTATGAGAAAAATCATATCTCCAATTGTTGAAAAAATTACTGGATGATATTAATATACTTGTCCAATAAATTTTGAACCTATCTTTACATTCACAGACTATGGATGTCTCTGAGAGTGGTGGTTATTTCCTCCCCGGTGATAATTATCCAAATTGGTTAACCTTTAATTCTGAAGGTTCTTCTGTAACTTTTGAAGTCCCTCTAGTGGAAGGACGTAACTTGAAGACAATGATGCTCATTGTCTATACTTCAACTCTACATAACGTAACATCAAGCGGCCTTAAAAACATGTTAGTGAAAAATTACACAAAGGCCACCATTCAGCTCTATAAGAGTGAGGCATTAGTCTCATTTGAAGATGAAGAGGGGCAGAGGGTAGTATCAAGCATAGAACCCGGTAACAAAGTGGAGGTCGTTTTTGTTTTTGAGAATAGTTTCATTGTGAAGAAGACATCAATTTATCTGGTATATGATGCACAAGATTTGAATCCCGTTGCTTGTAGAGGTGATGAAAGTGAATGCTCTGTAAAGAGATTCTCTGCTGAAGACGAACCCACCGATGACTTCAATCAGAACAGAAAGAAGAAAAACCGAGTGGAATGAATCAATGAAACCAATTCTTATGGTGCTAGCATACCTTGTATAGGCAACAATTGTTTTCCCTTTTTGGCTGAAGTTTTTAGATTTCATCCATGCTAAGTTTTTGTAATCCTATAAAGATGTTAATTTAAGTTACAAACCTTCCATGTTCTATCTAGTTTTTGGCATGTGACTCTAATTCTATTAGTACTCAGTTTTGAATTATTATTGAAACATCTTCATCGAATATATTTGTGTGTTTGGATTCTCAGGTGAGACTCAAAGTTGATTTTCCCTCATAGAAAAAGTGATTTAAAATAAAAACCTAAGTTCACAGAAGTGCGCTTCCGAACAACATAAATCGCTCGTCAGTGTACTTCTATTTGACACAAAATTGGTGGTTTTTTGAAATGTGTCCGTCCGAGCTCTTCTTGAGAGGTGGGGGATGCTTTTCAGAGATATTGGATCAAAAACTTATTTGTTGTAGACAACATTGTTTATACCACATCAGATTTTTCAAAGGGTGCGCAGATATGAGCCATCGTGTGTTAGCTAACTAGCTGCCCATTATTCACACAAAATGTGGTAAAGCAGTTGTTTTTAATGACAAATGTTATCATTGTTAGTATTATGTTGAGGTTGAAAATTAAACCTCACTTGACTCTTCATCAAATTCATTCACATATCTCTGAGGTTAACACTTGACTCTTTACAATAAAATCTGCTTGGTCGGGAATCCACATGTCATGCACCTTCGTACAACAGTTCCTATGATATGGAAAAAGTATTTAATTGTATTTTTGGTCTCGCTACTAATGAATTTTATTTTTCACATACATTAACAAAACTTAATTTGAATTTAGTCTAAATTTTTTTAATTGCCGAGCTAAACATTACTAAGATTTAAAAGATCAAATCAAAACGGGCATTTTATTATTGTCACATCTACTAATCAACTTTATTATGTAAGTAACTTGTGCTCATACTTGCACAAGATTTTTTTCTATTGGGAAATTAATATACAAAACAAATCTTTGAGGAGCAACCTTGATGAGAAGTTCTCTAAGGTAAAAAACTGAAAATCATATGGAGTAAATAAAGCTTATTCAATAGAGACAGCAGATCAGTTATAGGCATTGCAACTGCTGCAAAACAAGTAAATGACACCTCCCATTCCCATAAAAAAAAGTGTGACATAAAGAGAACAATAGATTATTCCGATCCAAGATCGAATGATATATGGAACTACATCACGTGACAATTCTTTATAGCCGCACAAAGAAATATATCCAAAGTTTTTCAACCTTCCTACTGCAGAGGGAACTCTTGTTATTGCAGTGTCATTAGCAATCAGGGTGGTTAAAGATTCCATTTGTTCCAAGTCCTCTTCCAACTTTTTAATCATTGAACACCCAGAAAGAATGAGAGTTTATTATTGTTTACACAAGTGAGTACCAGTTCTTTATATGTTTTTTTGGGTTTTCTACAAGTTCCCTACAACCATCTTGTTCAAGAAATTGCTGACCATTGAAAGAGGACACTTTATCTAGCCAGAATTCAAGAAATTTTCTCCATTTTTCACAATTGTTACATCTACATCATTAAACATGAGAGAAAAAGAGATATAAAATTGTAAAGAAAAGAGAATATTATTAAATGTGTGGTTGAGATGTAACAATTGAGAAAGATTGAAAGAAAAGAAAATCTATTAAAAGAAAGGAATTGAGAAATTCCTTTGTTTTCAAAAGACTGCAATATTAATTATAATTACATGAAAGAAGACCGGCAAAACAAGTTGGGCACCAAATCTGTGACACTTCATTATCTGAACCAACTCTTCCAAACACCATCGGGATCCAGCATAATTAGTAGAGAAAACAATAAGAGAAATTTGAGATCGGTCAATTGATAGCACTAGTGATGTTGAAATGTGATCTCCCCTTTGAAGTGAATCATCGTCCTTGAAGACTTTAATGCCAGCATTTTGAAGAGAAGCGTGAAGATGTGAAGTCAAGGATGAACGAGTGTCTTCCCCTCGAAAACTTAGGAACACTTCATATTTATGTTTCAAAGTAGTGTTCCAATGATTCTTAATAGCGCCTTCAGTTCGGCCCGATAAAAGCCCAGCTATTTTAGCCCATTTGTTTCCAAATCGATCATGGGCTCTGATTATAGTATCATCCTCTTCAGGCGTAAAAGCAACTTGTGGTGAAACCTGATTATACCAACGTAACCTGCATGATTTTTCTGACCGGCCTGGTATCGATCTGCTTATAATCGACCAGTTTCTCGCACCGCGCTTCTCCACGAGCTTTAGAAGTGCTTCATCTTCTTCTGGACTCCACGGACCTTTGATCCGATCCATTTCTGTGTTCATATGATATTATAAAAATATTTTGTTGGGTAGGGAGTGTTATGGGCAATCGGTACAGCTTATAGCAGGGAAGCGGTTAAATTGGGATACCGCTGCAAGTCACCTCTTTTATCTGATTAATTAATTTCAACGCGCGTTTATCACTAACGA
>Ga0315914_1011709_pt1 | contig 10392 bp, 5 predicted proteins | sample MpolenodulesMG_FD_203920 | JGI IMG/M metagenome (GOLD analysis project Ga0315914, IMG submission 203920) | Medicago polymorpha root nodule microbial communities from Los Angeles, California, United States - elongated nodules | ecosystem: Host-associated > Plants > Roots > Nodule | place: USA... | reverse complement strand
ATTGAATGTGCTGCGTGGGTCCTTCCCACTATTGCAGCCAATCCCAGATCACCAATTTTCACCTACAAAAACCCGGAGTGAGAATCTAATTTTTCAGGACTTATCAAATCACAATAATTTTACTTGTTATGTTTTGATGTGGGAATTGACATTGGTTTCTAGATCTTCTATCAACACAAGCACACAAATCATGATCCGACTTCTCTAAAGTGAGCAACTCACTTTAGAGTGTGAAGTGAGGAATATCTAATACTATTAATGATTAAATCAAAATTTATATTGTATGCACATGCAAAACAAATCACTGATATAGTTAAATACAACTCTTCATTGTTTCACCGGACTCTCTCGACTCACTTTAGAGGGAAGCAAAGCTACAAATCAAACCATCCATTACTCAAGGGAAAAAATTACAGAAATATATCTATATAAAGTCAAATCCTTGGAAGTAAAATTCACTTTAGTCATTATTCAACTGTGTTTCATTTCAGTAGTCCTCATATATGTCTCAGCCCACAACCAGTGTTCAATGCTATTAGATCGTTTATAATTATAATGGTCTACAATAAAACTCGGTCATTAAATGCTTTACGGAGAAAAAAGATGATTTAACCATAACCATTTTACCACACATACATTAAGCCTATGTTTGGTTCCACGTTTGTATCTCCCATAATCACATTTGACTTAGACAAACGTGATTTGACCATCTATTGTTATGTCTAACTTCTAGTTTTAGAAATGATTCCACTACCAAAAACAATTCTTCCTAAAAGCTAATATTTCTAACCTCTACATTGGCACAGACAATTCTCAAATATATTAACATATACACACAAACAATTCTAATCCAAACATAAATGGATAAAAATCACTTTGTTTTGTAACATGTTAAACTCACTTTCATCCAAAAAATATTATTTAACCATAACCATTATTATACATACATTAAGCCTATTATGCTTGGTTTCAGTCTGTACCTCCCTGCCATAATCACACCCTGCCATAATCACATTAGGGTTAGTCAAATATCGTTTGACCATAAATTGTATCGCAACTATCTCTAGAATTGATTCCATTACCAAAATCAGTTCTACCTAAAAGCTGCTATTTCTAGCTTCTGTTGAGACATAGAATCAATGCTCAAACTTATTAACATATATACACACAAAAACAATTCTGATCCAGAGTGTTCAAACATACTCAATGGATAAATATCACATTTTTTTGTGAACTAACCAAATATAAACCATTTTATGTTCAACTCACTTTCATCCGAGATCATTCTAGAAAGTCAACTAAGTCAAAATCAATTTCAGTCCCAACAGAACCAAACACAGCTAAATTATATCCATCTATCAATCAACAACAAAATATGAAACAAACTAACTAACCTGGCCAATGTTCCCATTAACAAAGATATTACTGCAATTCAGATCCCTATGAATAATACAGGGATCATGTGTATGAAGATACTCCAATCCTTCAAGAACTTGCTTCGACCATTTCTTAAACGCCTTAATCGAAACATGTCGATGTTTCTTTCTATAATCCCTAAGGTTCCCAGAAGTACAAACCTCGGTAATAAAATTGATATTACCGCGATCATCGTCTTTCCACACACTGTAACAAACAATGATATACTTGTTACTGAGATTTCTGAGCAATTCAACCTCAGAATGAAGACGATTGATAAGGACAGGATCGTTGCTGAAATTCTGAAGTTTAACTTGATTCCATGCAACTTCAATCCCTTCTTCTTGATCAAAACCTCTGTATACTTTCTTCACAGCACCACTACCAAGTAAATCATTGTAACGACCATATCTTCCTGTTGGATCAACTTCAGCAAATGGTTCTACTTCTCCATCCCAATTCTCAGCAGGCATTTTCAAACCCTAATCTCACCTACACTAACACAAACAACACAATTATGTTCATAATTTAATAACAAATAAATAAACTAAGAATCTGCATGTCAAGATTAACTTCAGTTTTTCAATGAAAATAGTACCATCAAGAAAGAACAAGATAAAATTGGTTATGTGGCTACAAAAAAATTATTAGAATCACTTTTAGTCAAAATCAATTCATTTAGAATCAATTTTTGTTGTAGTACAACCAAACACACACTATAAGTGAATTATTTTGTAAAATTGATTATGATAAAAAGTGAGTTATTCTGTAAAATTGATTCTAACAAAAAGTAAGTTGAATATAAAGTAATTTATGTTTCAATGCTAAAAATGAGTTGAAATTATGGTATAAAATCAAAAGCTCCAATTTTTAGCTTTAAGTCAGAATTTTTTGTGACATGGTCAATAATAATCATAATCATAATCAAAATCAAAATAATTTCACACATATAGTAAAGACTCAATTCTAGAATAAAATACTTGAATTTCTGGCTTCAAGTTAGAATCAATTCAATGTCAAAATAAAAGCTAGAATCAATTCTACTCAAACATTGAAGTAATATGCTTAATTAAATTAAGAAAATAATTGATTGAACTAAACAAAGATAATAGATAAGAAATGGTGAATGATTACGTATTAGGTTTTGTGAATGGTGAATTGGGAATTTCTGCAACTTCTTCAACACCGATTCACCGAATGAGAAAATAACTAACACCGCCTTAAGAAGGAGGGAAAAGTATTGAACGGTGTCGTTTTGGAGGGAGATAATGAGGTGGTAGAAGTGTGCATTACTTTATTTGATCTGAATTTGTTACGTTCACGAGAAGAATGGGGAAAGAAAGAAAGAAAGAAAAAGTTTCAGGGAATACCCGTGCGGTGACAACTCATTATACGGAGATGATTATATATAAATGGTATTTGATCAATGAACGTCATATTTTCTTTGATCTAGTCTAGACCATCTAAATTTGACTTCAAATACCTTTCAATTTTAATTTTAAATACCCTACACTATTGTTGATTTGAATGATCTTATTTTCTTGCACCATTAGGAGAGTTTCACACAAAAATTATTTTGATGAATCTTGTACACATACCAAATTAACAAAACAATTGGTTGAGGGTCCATCTCTACTATCACTTTCCTAATACGGAGAAGAGAATTGAAAATTGAAATCATATTATTTTCTACTTTTCGATACACTTTCCTAATACGCCATGCATTGTGGATATAAAGTGTTTGTGAGCTTATGCAAGGCCATGTAAAAGGCAAGATGATAACAAGCAATTGTAGTTATTTAATTACAAATTAACAAGCAATTGTAGATGATAAAAAAATTGTACAACTTGTATCACTTAGGATCAATATCACTTAAATATTGATGGTTAAATTTAAAAATGCAAATGGTATTATTAACAAAATGTTGAGTAAGTTTTTTGGATTTTAATATATTTATGTTTTCCTATTGTATTTTTCTATTTTCTTTGATTTTTACCATTTCAACTTAATGTCAATATTTTAAAGGTGATTATACTTAAAAAGAAATTAATATGAGAAACCAAATCACCAAGAAATAAAAAATTAAACCAACTATTCCACCATTTTTTGCTTGAACATATCAGTTTTTACATAACTTGAAGCATTCTACACACTTCTTTGTGGCACGTATTTTTCTGGTGCGAGTCAGCAAAGGAAGCATGGATGGAAGTAGGAATTTGGAAGTTAATTCAACTTATAGTGAATGTAGCAGCAGGTTTTGATGAGGCAATATTTCCCATGCTGTTTATCTAGTGAGCATGTGTATGTCTCACAGCCTTATAGGCATGACAATAGAGCATTTGGTGGAAAAGGAATGACATTGTGTGGGAAAACTGCAGCAGGAACAGTTTTGTGGTGGCTAGAAGGGCTATAGATGCACTCCAAGACTGGAGAGTAGTGAACCAGACTCAAAATACAGCCTCTGATGACAGCAGCACAGGAAGCAATGTTAAATGGCAAAAACCACCGGGCAGCATGCTAAAATGCAATATCGATGCGCCTCTTTTTCCAGAAAAAAAAAAAAACCAATTTGGCTACGGAGTATGCTTGAGAGATGAACAAGGCCAATTGATTTGAGTGCACATAGCTTTGGCACGCAAGAAGCTTGACTGCAATAGAAGCAAAGGCCTTCGGTTTATGGCTAGCACTGCAGTGGCTACCACTAACGCTGCAGTAAAACTGACTGTATAAACATTAACACTGCAGCAGGAAGCTTTTTCAATATATGTAGGGAATTGTTGTTGGTTAGCAACAACTTTCGGGTAAATTTTGAAAGGAAGCAAGGACAATCTAATCGGATAGCTCACTCATTAGCGAGGGCATCTCGACCATATACTTGTCCTTGTGTTTTTGGTAATATGCCACCCTTTATCAAAACTATCATTATGAATGAAATGCCCTAACATGCTTTAAGTCAAAATTAAATAAAAAAATATGTTAGTACCTCCTTGTACTTGAACTCATTGTGGTTAACAAAGAACAATCCCATCATCTTGCCAAATGCTGAAAAGATATTTGCTACGAATAAATAATAAAATCATAATAATTGAGCATCTCTAAAAACTGTCTTAGGCCTTAGGTCTACTAATAATTGTCTTAGGCCTCAAAAGTTATCTATACAACCTGCAGATATGTCACCTTCTCGAGACTTAAGTTCTCTACACAACCTGCAGATACGTCTAACTTCACGAGATTTTTAATAGTTAAACTTAAATGTTAATCAACTCTAAAATTATGTTTGGGGGTGAATTTTCAAGAGTTTTGAAAGAGTTTTTTTGCAGACTCACTGGTAGGTTGGACACTGTAAATATATACTCTTCAGTTAGCAGATCCTCCCCTTAAAACGAACGGCATCTCCATGAGAAGAAACCTTGCCTTATGCTCTTTAAACAAAAAAACAAAATATATTAATTGCATCTACGCTAGGCACAAGGTGTGCAAAAAGTGTATACAATGAAACAGTAGAGACATTACAACGCAAATCACTAACCACCAAAACAATTTAAACCTCAAATACGCAAAGCTTCCTAAGTTCCAACATCATCCTTGCACATCCTAAAACATAGTTTCCTAGTTTTTTACAGCCCCTGTAACAAGACTAAAAATTGATTGTACAGTACAAGATCACCCACAACAAGGAACCTACAACAAGACCATATCCTGCAGATTATGCAGAAGATAATCTGCAGTATGATCGATCAGCTTCAACCTTGCCTTATGATATTAACCGTTTACCTTAATAAGGGCAAGCACATCAAATGGAAGAACTGAGAAAGGCAGTAAGATACATTGCATACAGGCTCAACAACCTGCTAAGTTGTGTATCCTAACTTTCATCTCATCTCATAAATTACATAAGAGGCCTTACCATAAAATAAGCATTGGACTACCATCTATGTTGGAATTTAGATACATAACTTACTTCCTACATAGTATATTTATGAAGCCAGAAAGAGCCTCAAGTATTTTTAGGCAAAAAAGAAACATGGAGGAATTTGGCAATAACAACAAGGCCTATGAAACAAGCAAAAGGTCAAAGATAGTAACTTCATAGTCAATCCAATATTCAGCAATGCTTCAATATACAGGGGATTGATTGTCGATCTTTTGCCAACAAGATTTTTGCATACTGGCAGCAAGGAAGATTAACATTCTGAGACGAGGTTACAAAATTCATAATGCAGATTGAATTATTGTTATACATTTCTCTTTTTTCATAAACTTATATGTCTTGTGAGATTTTAGATGCTATCCAAGATGATAAAAAAAAAAAACTTACAGCACATTCATCTTATCAATGTTTCAAAATATGTTACAATAATTCACCAGGGAGGATTGGAGCCGTCTCTAACAGATGGAGACCTGGAAACTGTGCTCTCGTCTCGACCAAGCCTCGAGACACTTCTAACTCTTGTAGGAGTAGCCAAAGCAGGAGTAGAACCACGATAACTTGCACGGAGTGTCTCATCAACAGAAGACGATGACTTTGCAATTGCATTCCGAACAAACTTCTGAGCTGCAGGAGAAAGCGTCCGCATGCTTGGACTAGCACTTCCACCTCTAGCTGGTGATGCCAAAGGGGGTTTACAAAACTTCTTCGACCTCTCCCTCAAATTCCGCGCAGCCTCCCTAGAAAGCGAGTGTGCCTTGGCATCTCTAGCCGGTGCAGAAGGAATCCTATAATGAGGTCCATCAGCACTACCACCAATATCAATCGGTGTATCCTCCATATCCAACCTCAGTGGAGTCCCTTCAATTTCTCCCCAAGTAATAAACGGAGACTCGTCAGCTCCTGGCGCAGGAGATGGCGTCTTAACATAGCTATAGCCATTCTCCGCTTTCTTCCCAGATTCCAAATAAAACGGATTCGGAGTCTTCCTCAAATCCTCCAAATCATACTTTTTCAACTTATCCGCATCTCTAAAAGACATAGGCACCGGAGTAGCACCGGCAACAGGAGTATAAAGCATCTCAACTGTTCCATCCTCTTTCGGCCTAGAATCCATCATTTTACCATGAAACCTAGTATTCACCCGATCAATCTCCTTCGTGGCAGCTTTAATTCTAACAGCCCTTTCCTCCTCAGTCAATGGAACCTCACCCCGATCAGCAGGATGATACATCAACAAATTCTTCGCTGTATAATTCCATCCTTCCAACGTACTAGGAGGTTGATAAGAAGTACCATACCCATCAGTTATCCTATCCCTTTTCTCATCCTCAATAGCATCCCCATTCGCATTCGAATTCACACTATCTTCCAAATAACCAAACCTCTCTTTCCTCTTCCTATTAACTCTCTCCAAAATCTTCGAAAAACTTTGATTATCCTCACTAGTATACCTACCCAAAAACTGATCAAGCCCAAGATTCGTATCCACACCACCAACATCCTCTTTCTCACCCTCACCAACCCCTAAACCATTCACTACAGGCGTTTTACCATCAAATTCATCTAAAGGAGTAAAATTTCTAACAAAAGTCGAACCCGGCGTACGCGAAATTCTAGAATCAACCGTATGTAAAGGTGTTACCTTTCCGCCACCAACACGACGACGCTCGATAATCTTCAACTGGGCATCACGAATTTGAACAGGATCACCGGTTTTGATCGCTTCAAGCCAATCAAGTCGATCACGAAGCTTTGAGATATCAGGGAAGTAATCACGCTCGATTATCTTCTCCAACGCTTCAGCGTATGTATCTTCATCGAGAACCGTTGGGTGGCGATGATTCTTCTTCTGGTGTTGAACACTTGAACTAGAATTTTTAGGGTTTTGGATTGAAAATTCGGAAATTGAAGGTGAAGGTGATGGTGATGAGAGATGGAGTGGAGAGTGACCTGGTGATTGAAGCATTGTTAGGGTTAGGGTTGGATTGAATTGATGAGTAGATTGAATTGAATTGGGGAAAATTGGAAAAAAGGGGATTTGGGGTTAGGGTTTTGATTTGATCTTTTGAGATGAGAACGAAAACGCAGAGAATGAGATTGGTTTGGAACTTTGGTTCTCACGCGTTTCGCTTAAATCAATAAATGAATGAATGAATAAATAAATTTTTAATTTTTTTAGGGGAATTAAATTATTTTATTTTTTGGGGTGGGTGGGAGTACGGGTGTAATATATGAAACATAGATACTCCAAAGCAGAGATGTATCTGTATCGGTTACGTATCTGATATCGATACTTCATGGATACATATTTATGACATATCGGAATTAATTATTTTAATTTTAAAAATTAATTTATCTTTGATACTTATAAGATACTTCAAAGATATGTATCTTAGGAAAAAAAAATGAAAGACAAGAATGTATATAATTCAATTTAGATATTCATCAGTAGAATTATTTCTCGATGAACCACTTTAAAGTATGCTTCTTGTGGATGAAGTTAACGAGAGAGAGAGAGAGAGAGGAGATTCAATTAATCAACATTATATTTGTGTTGAGTTTTTTTAATGATGCTTCTATTGATACCCCAACGTATCGTACCGCACATGTATCACGTATCCAAGCTTCATAATTTAAGTGGTTCAGAAAAAACCAACGAAATCGAGAATCTAAACTGAACCAAACCAAAAAAGTGTCTGACTTTGTTTGGTTCGGTTTGAAACCGAATCAAACTAACCTAAACTGATCTAGTTTGCTTTGGTTCTCAATTTTTAATTTTGAGATCCGATGAATCGAACTGATGCTCACCACACCCCCTCGATTTAATAAGATCATTATGTATTCACCTTACACGCACTTGAGTAAAGCTAGCATAATGCATTGGAATTTGGCAATTCAAGTTGAAATTGAATTGAAATTTTAGTTTGGACGTGTTTATTAATTTGACGAAGAACTTAATTTGATGGACGTTTGGATCATGGATGATTGAAATATTTGAGTTTGATGAAGTTGTGTTTGATGGATGAATGTATCATTGATGGATGAAATATTTGGGTATTGTTACTTATATAAAGTTGTTTGAAAATCAAAGAACATGAAAAACAAAAAAATAGAGTACTAAGTTCCATGAAATATATGAGTATGTTCCATGCATGAAACACAAATTTGTGAGAATACGAATTTGTTTTAATTGTATTTTCAACTGAACCGATCCAAACCGATTTGTTTGGTTTAATTTCATTTTTTTTAAAAAAGTAAAAATCAAATCAACCAAACCAATGAAGATTTTATCGGTTTGGACATTTTTTTATTGAAAACCGATCCAAACCGAACTGTTACACCTCTGAGTGGGAGGTTGGGGCCTCAAATAAATATTTAATTGTTTACAATATATTCTTGTTAGAATTGTGATAAATTGACATCATTTTTGTGAACAAGTTAGTAGGATTATTGCGGTATGTATCGATTTTTAACCACTAAAGTACTTATGAAAAAAATAATGTCTAGCTCACCTAACACATGCCGAAACTTTCATTTGAGTTTGAATTTGAGATCTCAAGGTTATGTATGTGAGTTCTAGTGGGGTTTACCATTTCGGTTATATACCAGAAAAAAGGATGATCTCATATTTTGGTCGCTGGGAAAAGAAAGTAAGATTATCAGTAATTTAGGGTTTAGTAAGAAAAACATATCTAGTAGCTTTGAGATATCAGGGAAGTAATCAACGGCTTCGTATTGATTTTTGAGTCATATTAAAAAAAAGTGTTTGACACATATTTTATATTCCGAAGAATATTGATAGTTTTTTTTTTTAAGGGAAGAATATTGATAGTTTTTTTTTTTTTTAGCAAGGGAAGAATATTGATAGTTATAAATTATATTATTTTAAGAAAATTATAAAAAAAAATTCTGTCAAAAAAAATAAAATATATATATATAATTTCATCATAATGTACATTCCCACATTTTTGCATGAGAATAAATTCATGGGAATAATGAAAGTTGTAAGAAGTTATCATACTCCTAGGAATCTTTATGCTATAAATATGTTGTTCTCAACCTTGTAACAAACACAGATATTTGTCAAAAAACTTTCTAGAAGATCACTGATGACATGTCATCTTACGCTATTTTTAGCATGTTTTTCAGTCATTTTTAGCAGCAAAAAGGAGGAGTATTAGAACGATTGCCTATGATTTCGGAACTTTTGTAATGTTTTCTATATTTGAGTTTGTAATTATAGTTTTCCCGAAACATAACAATTTTAGGGGGTTTTTGAAGTAATTCACGAAGAAATCATGTAAATCGGCAAATCAAGAACATCTAAAGAATTGTGAAGACTTTGGAAAGACCAAGAATGAAGATTCAAGAGGCCTCAAGAGACTTTACAGTGGGAGGAATTCTATTCTCAAGTCCTTAGGAAAGTTATTTGAAGACGAAGACCTAAAAACGACAAAAATCGAAGAAACTGAGCCCGGAAAGCTACACCATGCGCCTTGGGCACATGGGATGCGCCTTACGCATGGCAAAAACATACCATACACCTTGGGCATATCCCAAGTTGCACTTGATGCACCTTGGGCATGTCCCATGCGCCCCGAGCATTTAAATGCGAGGGCCCAGGCGTAATTTTATGTTTTTTCGTGGGTAAAGCCCGCGTTTTTAGCCCTAACCCAATTATAAACTCTCACTATAAATACTAGTCTTCCTTATTTAGAATTTCTCGTCAGAACTGTGGCAGTTCAAGAGGAAGGGAAGTTTGGAGCTCTAGGAGAGTTCTATCTTCTCCTTGATTTTCTAGGGTATGTTTTTATCTTTAGTCATTTGTTTTTAGTTACCATGTGTAACTAATTCTTTTTAGGTTAGAGTTCTAAGATGAATCTCTGTTTATTTTTGTTGGATATTTTTTTAATTTAATGTTGTTTATGAAGGGATTTAAGAGGGGTTTTTCAAAATTTTAATCCTCTTTGCGGAAGAAATCCCATTGAAAACAGATCTTGATTAAATCATTAATCACAAATCAAATAGAAACTTAAACACTTTA
>Ga0315914_1011704_pt1 | contig 10399 bp, 5 predicted proteins | sample MpolenodulesMG_FD_203920 | JGI IMG/M metagenome (GOLD analysis project Ga0315914, IMG submission 203920) | Medicago polymorpha root nodule microbial communities from Los Angeles, California, United States - elongated nodules | ecosystem: Host-associated > Plants > Roots > Nodule | place: USA... | reverse complement strand
TTATGTCCTTAGGACATTTGTTACTATTTACTTTTTTTTGAAGTATTGATACAGTAAATAGTTATTCATTTTCTTTTAATAATTTCATTTTTTTAAAAAAGTATGCACAAACCTTATATTAATTAAATTGCCGCTTTGAGATTGAAACAATTCTTGTGAAGACAAACTTATAAATTTTATTACTTCGATGTATTTTTAGTACACTTGCCAAGAGTATATCAAGTTTTTGGCATATTGCTCTTATAGACATTTGTCTTTTTGATTTGTTAAAACTATGCTGGAATTGTTTTATTAACATTTGTTCACGAGTAAAAAATAACTTTTTTTTGTCCTTTGTTTTTTATATCAAAATACTTCAAATTGTTGCCAATCTTGTTTCCATTTTGTTCAGGATTGGATATTCCAAAAACGGTGTATTTCAAGAGTTATAAGGCAAGTTATATCAATTTTAAACGAAGACTCTATTTGATAATGACGAAGAAATAGAAGCAGAAGGAATTGGATGAAACCATGAAACAATTGGAAGAAGAAAGGTAAAGAAGATGGTTTGATCTCGTCGGTTGATAGCTTGATTTTCGCTCCTTGGTCATGGGCTCAATTAGTTGTTGCCATCGAATTATCTTTTGATTTTTATTTGCGAAACGGATAAAAACTCAGTAAATTGGTACTGATTAGTTTCAAATCGCTACCCCCCAAAGAATGGTCTCAAGTGTTAATCGCCATGCTAAATTGTTGTATCTGATTGTTTTACATGTATCGGTAGATTCAAAAACTATTTCAATAGATGTTTCAATTCGTTAAGTGACATGAGTTTCCTTATAAATTACGGGAACTTTATTCTATGTTAAGGATTTCAAAGTATCCTAAATGTGATTCATCAATTTTCTCACTTGCATTCAACTTACATAAATCCTTCACACACAAAAAAAAACTTACATATATTGGTAAGGCAAAAAACTTGGTGTCGATATCATGAACTTTTACCTCTGTCTAAGTCATCCACCACAATCTTTTGTTAGCTAAAGCCTTTTCAAACAGCAGACGACAAAATGGAAGAAACACTTTAGCTAGGATTGAAATCGACAATTCATTTGTCATGTAATTCAAAAGGCTATATCATGTTGACGGTGGTGATATAGATATGAAGTTTTCTTTTTTCGACGGAGAACCAAGAGGCGAAAGGTCTTATGGAAGAAACATCGTATACATATTCATATCTTAACATAATATCCATCTTGTTTAAGTTATTTGCGAGATGCTATTGAGATTTATGTCTATATCATGAATTTTTACCTCTGTCTAAGTCATCCACCACAATCTTTTGTTAGTAAGCCTTTTCAAACGACACACGGCAAAATTGAAGAAACACTTCAGCTAGGATTGAAATCGACAATTCATTTGTCATGTAATTCAAATGGTTGTATCATGTTGACGGTGGTGATACTGATCTGAAGTTTCCATTTTCCGACAGAGAACCAAGAGGAGAAAGGCCTTATGGAAGAAACGTAGTATATATATCCATATCTTATCGAAAGTGATAAACTAAATTCGTCATCGATGATGTGCAACAAGAATTGACAAGAACACAAGTTATCTCCCCAATCTTGATGGTGAATCCATCAATGTTTGGTTTGATTGAAGTGATTGAAACTGAATCGATTATGTTTCTGAAGCTGAAGAAAACAATTGGATCTTTAAAGCTTGTTGCAATTGAAGATTTTAGAATTTCTAGTATGAAGGTGTTGAAAACTTCATCACCATCAAACTCCTCTTTATCTTTTTCTAGTATGAGGAGTCATTGTAAATGATAAAAGATATAAAATGATACAATGTGTGTTCCTATTTATACAACAAGTTGGTCTAACATACTTCCTAACCAAATTTACTAATCTGACTAACTAACTATATAAACTATATTGAATCAATAAAGACGGAAAAAAAAGATTTGAATGATTTAAAGACGAGTGTTAGAAACATACTCATTACAATTTTTTTTAATACACTATTTGATTGGTTGAAATGTATATGGAACCATTAAATTACGTGGATTTCTTATAATTTGGTGGAACTCATATGAATTATAATCAATAAAAAAAGTGTTTTAAAGAATATGTTGCTAACATTATTCATAACTTAACAATAGCATGAATATTCTATTATTTAGTGGATAAAGATTGTTACTTTTTTATAGGAGCAAACATGACGTCTCAGTGTTTATTATCATATTTTCTACATATCCATCACTTGTGCTAGACACCGGAAGTGGTTGGTGATTGTCTAAATCAATAGAAAAGGGGTGCTTTTTAGTTTTTAACATAATAGCAAATTGTGTTAAGTTGAAAATGAAGGATAAAAACTTTAGTGGAGGTTAATGTCCACTACTAATTTAGAGGAGTGTATCTCTCATTAGGCCTCATAGAAAATTAGTGTAAGTTCTTTTTGGTGTATTTAGTTAAACATGGATTAGGGGTGGCAAAAATATCCATATCCACGGGTATCAGTGGGTAAAATTCACCATGGATATGGGACGGGTAGTTAAACAGGTATCCACATGTATAATAAACGGGTATTTGACTATTCATTATTATATAGATACAGATACGGATTTGATTGTACCAATGCCCACGACTATTCTATAACTTGGACAATGTATAGTTGTTATTGATTTGTTCACAAAAGGATGTGCTCCCAGTCACTTGTGTGCGTTTATTACACTTCCCACGTCAATCCTCTTAGGATGTCGGATTGACATGTCTCTTTTTTCTCGAAATTATAAGTAGGCAAACCAAGTAGTTGCATAGTTTGAAAAATACGCTATCACTATATTCCCAAAAGATGTGCTAACTTTTAATGACATAATGTTACAAAAGAAGTCACTTAAGGATGTCCAACTTTGCTAAATAACTAACAGTGAAGGCGCCAAGTTGATCATTTAAGCGGTTAATTACTTTGAAATATAATTAATTGCAGTTTTTGTGCCCAAAATTCATCAGACTCTTAAAAATAATCATGTGATTTTAAAATCAAACTATTGGTCGCTCAAATAGTTTTGGTCCCAACTTAGGTTTTTGGCTCCTAAAATGGTGATTTATTGCCCTTATTGTAAATTTAAAGAGAAAATTCCCCCCTTTTTTTTGTGTCGTGACTCCAAACCTTACTTTTTTTTTGAAGAAACTCCAAACATTACTTGTAATGCCACCATCCATATTTTTGACTGCTCTAGATTATTAATGCAAAACCATTCTCAATCTGCTAGATTATATAATCTGAACCATGCATAGACTTTGTTAAAACTTGAGCTTTGGAGGGTTTGACAAGGTTTAGATTATATAATCCAAACCGTCTCCAGAACACAGGAAATTGAAAAAAACAGTCATTAAATCAAATTCAATAACAACAACAATAACATACGTTAAACATAACAACTTCAACAACACAATTACAACAATATACTTTCAACAACATAATTTAAAAATGTAAAACAACATAATAAAAACAAACTTGATTATACATTAGCCAAACTTAATTCTTCCCCTGGTCTATCCATGCAACCCCTGAATTCTTCGCAGGTTCTGGGCTAAACTAAACTTTTCATAATATTTCGGTAAGATATGATCAAGGAATCGACTAACTCGATCGGTCCATTCAAACTATGTTAACCAAATATAGAGAACATGTATTGTCCAGGATCATAATAGCTCTTGGGGGGCTTTCCATCTAGCCGCAAGCAGGTCAGCATGCTCGTATTCTGAACAAAGCCTCCTCGGAATGAGCTTTCGGAAGTGTGCCAAAACCCATCCCTATAAACATAAAGAGACATATTTATATCAGCACAAGTATCATACAAACAAATATACATTATGATCCACTAAAAAAATAAGAAAAAAATTATTACCTCAAGTAAGGTCATGTAACCACCAATGGCTTTAATCTTTGCGCTCGAGGTAAGAGAAAGATGAGAGTACAGAAAAGCATGTGCCATTCTGCCCCACGACCACTCACCCAACCTGTCCAAGTCCTGAAATGTCGTCAACCATATCATACTAACATTTTTGTTGTTCTTGTTGGCGAAAATGGTGTAGCCAAACAAGAGCAACAAAAACGTCTTAATGCAGACGTTCCTAGCAAGTGTCTGCTCCTCCTCCTCGTCATCAGCAGGCTCCTCCAACTGATTACACCTATTAAAGAATTTTTCATAACACTCCTTCAGGTGATTGAAGCTGACATACCCACCCTACTGATTTTTCACCTCTTTCATCGTCTCCTCCTCTGTAAAAGCCTGCTCCTCCTGCAGCAGTTATATGCCCTGCTCATACTCTATCTATGGAAGTTATTGGTCTTCGCATGTCATTTCTCTTACAAAGCACTCATGAGGCCATGACTGATGTTCTCGTACCCCGTCTTAAGTAGGGGGAAAGACCGGATGCATTCACCTGCTGCCAGAACCATTCCTTTCCATCTTCCTGTCAAGGTATCAGTACAAAGCTTATTCTTGTGCAAGACAGCGGTTAACTTATGCTCCCTTTGAAACTGAAATACAAAAACAAAACAAAAATAACACCGTTAAAAAAAATTAAAATAAACATTAAATATTTTTAACATAAATATAAATTCATAAAATTAAATTTTAAAAAATAAATAAATTGACGTGCGTAATTTAAATTGAAGTGTCAATTTAAATTACGCACGTCAGTTTAAACTTTGCGTGTCAATTTAAATTGATGTGCGTGATTTATAATGATATGCGTAATTTAAACTGACCCACGTTCATTTAAATTACGCGCGTCAATTTAAATTGACACGTATAATTTAAATGAACGTGGGTAATTTAAATTGACTCGTAATTTTAGTCAATTTAAATTGTTTTAACATAAAAATTTAAATCGTTAAAATTAACATATCATTAAAATAAAATTAAAAAATTATACTTACTTCAACATCGACCCATAGCCTGCATGCAACGTGTCTATCGAAATTCGGTAGAAGCGACAACTCAGTAGGCCCCCTGGGAAGGACCTGCGGTCCGACCTGCTCCTCCTGAGCCTCACCCTCTTGCAAATGAGCATGCTCATACCGAGGCTAATATGCCTCATTCTGATGTTGATGTTGATACTGCGTCGGGTCCACTATCTGGGACGCACCCGTTTGTGATGTCGTCCCCTCCGCATCATCACGCCTACCAATCCTCGTGCCCCCTGTCTCCGTCTACTAGGTTGGGCATGAGGAGGGCGTTGTGCGACCTTTTCGTACCATGCACTACCGGTAGCAGACTTCCATTGTAACCTAATTATGTCAAGTCTCTGAGACATATCTACATAACATTTCAAAAAGCCAAAAATCAATGATTTGTTTCATAGGGATATTGTGTTATTTCTAACTATTCAACAACAACGGTTAAATTTTGGTAGTGTCATTTCAATCTGTAAACTACCACATTGCAGTCAAACTCACTATAATCAACATTAACAAACCAATTTCTAACTAATTCCATCATTAACAATGCAAAAAACTAACAAATTTTCATTGAGACATTTTGTCAAACACCTAGAGTTCAACATAATTTCTAACAATTTATTACTCTAACCTACCACATTTCAACCAAACATACTCTAATGAACTTTTAAACAACATTTTATAGCCGAATCAATGATTAACAATCAAAAAGGCAAACAAGCAAATCAACTCTAAAACCTAAAATTTCACAATTTCATCAAAAAAAAAACCAAACATTTAAACCAAAAAAAACCAATGCAAACACTTGATTTTGTGGGAGAAATTGACTATGAATGGCACAAGAATGAGCAAAGTCGCACTTGAAGGGGAAAAATGCACTTTGAGAAGTTTTTGGAACTTTTGAAAATGAATGGTTATGTTTTTGAGTTGCTGTTACATAACAGCACGCAACGTTTGTTATGTCACGCTCAGTTTATAAACTGCGTAAATTAACTCACGTTGAAAGTATCAAGCGTGACTTTAGTCACGCAGGGGTACTTTCGTCCATTCAGTTGATAGTAGGTGTTTTTTGTTGTGAGAAGAGCAATTTCCTACTACAAAAGTACTCTTTTTTTTACCTAACATTAGGTTCACTACAAAAGTACTCTTTTTTTACCTAACTCATGTCTTCTTTGTGAACCAATGCTACATCCTTCATTCAGCTTTTTCATTTGTCATGGGCGCTTATCCTTGATCTGGGTTAGTCATATTTCTTCCTTCTTGTTTCGGTTGTATTCCTTCTTTCTTTATGGCAAGATTTTTGTTATTTTTCCTTTTGCTGTGTTTTCTCTATTATGTATATTGCTTCTTCTTTTTTTGGGGTGAATTACCTTGTCTATTGTCGAGTTTTCTTCCTCTTCCTAATATATTAAAGAATGTAAAAAGATAAACTTACGTGTAATTTTAGCCTCCACACTTGTATCTTACATATGATTTTGGTCTCCCAACAATATTTTGTTCAAATCTAGTTTTAGATTTTTTTGAATTTTGTTGTTGTTACACTAGACGTGATAATCTACCGTTGGGTCGGGAGTTAAGTAAATAAATTTAATCAAGAATTGTTTTACTACATTAAACTTGTAATTTTTTCAATTATTATAATGAAGCCTCTTTTTCACTTTTCATTTATAATAAGTTTAAATCTTTTCATCAACTCAAAATCATTATAAAACGTCTCTTTTAGAAAAAAAAATAGACACAAAACAATAGTACCATTAAGTGAATCTCATCACCATTAAATATTTATAGTTTTTTTTTCTCTTTTAAATATCTTTGTGTTTTTACCTCTTCAAATAGAAGAAATGAAAATGATCCTAAATGAATAGATCTTAACATGTTTCACTTGGTGGGATATAGCTTTCTCCATTTGGTTTAGTTTATATCCAACCTTACTTGTATATTTCTTCTTTTTGCTTAATATAAAGATTCAAAATTAAAAAATTATTTTTTAAGAAAATCAAATACTTCAATTTTTAATGTATCAAATATACAATTTTTTATAACAATCTATTATTTATAGTTCTTAAACAGTGTTACATGACGTTCGTTAGCTTTTTCTTATATTTATTGAGGGGTTGTAGTTAATTGTTGTTTGCCGATGTGTTAATATAGTTGAAATGTCAATAATATAATTTTGCTTAAAAAAAATAAAGAGCTGCCAAAACAAAAGTCAACATGAAAATTAAAACTAATCTCTGATGCCATGGTCTTTGCACAATCATGAACGTTAATGTAAATCTGTAAAGCTCACTTCAAAATGTCTCTTGGCCGTCTTAAATCTCTCCCAAGTTGTCGACCAATTGCAAATAGGACTCTTCAATCTATGACTACTTTTCGGTGGTGTCATTTGAACCCTGTTATATTTATAAACAATTTATGTATGTGTACTATAATATAGTTTAGATACATCAATTATTTAATAAATTTCAATAATAAGTAGTTACTTATAAATGTATGTGATCCGAATGAGTATATCATATAAAGTAGTATGTATAACTGTCTAGATTGGATTTTCTCCTCTCTCAAAGTAACTAAAAATTGTTATTAATCAAAACAAACACTATTGACCATTTCGTTTATGTTGTTAAAGTGATTTGAACTTCAATCATGGACTACCTTCAATCAAAGTGAGCTGCATAAGGGGAGACCAACATAATTTTTTCTCTTCTACTTTAACATTCCTTTGGCAACCAAAATTTTAGGGGCTTGTCTACCTTACACAACCAAGATAGGAGGATAGACGGAGTAACCTGCCAAACTTTTATTTACTATTAGTTTAAGGGATTTCACCATATCTAATAGGTAACATTTTTGGTACTTTGAATTTGGTTCGATATTGGTACCTTCTAGACAAAATACATTCAAAACTTAAATTTATTTTAAAATAAATAATGTACAAATATGCAATGACATTGAATGATTGAGTGATGGATACAAACTTAATTAAACTTCGGATGCTGGAGTTTTCACCTATCTTGTATGAAATCTCTCTCGACAAAATGGTCACATTTCCAGACAAGAAAAGTCCCATTTTTTAAAATTTATTTTAGGTCTAACATACTACTATTTAAAATTAGGAAAATGTTAATGAGTGCTTTCAAGACTCTCTTTAAGGCTTTTAAACATTAAATTTTTATGAAAATATGTGTAATCAATACATTGAAAATTGAAATATTTGATTTTTTCATAAAATAATTTCTTCTTTTGAAATACTGAAAGAGTGCCCCGGAGGCACTCATTAACAATACCTTAAAATTATTGGTTCGTTCCTGCCATCCCCTACCACTCTCCACCATACGACTATCCTCACTGCACGCACTAATTTCTAAAACAATGGCTATGAGATGAGATATTCTCTTCATTTCTCAAAAGAAATGTATAGCTCTATTAATATAGTTTTGTAGTACAAAGCCATAGAAATTATTACTATATGTCACACATGTTTTAAATGTGTGTGTTTTAAAAAAGATGTATTTATACACTATACTCATAAAAGAAATGGAGATCATCCCTACTCAATATTCACATACCCTATTTTCAAGAAAGAATGATTTAGTTTTAAATACGTCTTGAGTTTAGTTTCATGAAAATATATGTTCCCCTCCTAATTTTTTTAAATATTAGAAAAAACTAATCTCGCACTTAATTAGAATCAGATTACAAAACAACTTGTAGTTTAGTTCTTAGTCGTACATGTCATTGGCATTTTGCTTAGTCGTAACGTTATGCCTCTAAATACTGCTAATTTTTTTAACAAAAATAAGGACAATCATTCATATTTTGTTCTGAATGTGCTTTACAATTTGTGGATTTTTAGCTTCTGGAGGTGTTGATTAGAATCATGGTAATGTGATTACAAGGTTAATTTGAATCAGGTGGTTAAAATGGCTTTCTGAAACTTAGCATGATTCAAGTCATGTTTGATTCGAAGCATCGTAAAAATGCTGAAAAGTTGATTCAAGTCATGTCAATAAATATTTTTATTTCTTTTGGTGACAAAACCAAGTGAGTACCTTGAGAGAGGGAACGCGAAAAAGTTAAGGTTTTGAGTGTCGAGAGCTCTTGGGTGAGGTTTTTGGGTTGAAAAATACGTTCTAAACATCTTGGACAGTGAAATCTCATTAAAGAAAGGATCTAAGCTTTCTCTTTTCATTTCTCTTTGGATCCTATTGTGGGTCAAGAGATTGGAAGAAAATGATGAAAATTAGGGTTTGTTCTTGAACAGATTTTGAAGCCAAAATTTTGTAAAGACCCGTTAATAGTGGACTGAAGAGTTTCTCTCTCCCCAAACTTTGGTTAATTTGAGTCGAACTGGGTAACTAAATCTTGGTGTGTTTGTTCTTCTACTCTCTTTATCTTGTTGTTCTCTGGATTGATTGTGGATTACTCTTGATTAATTATTGTTGTTTGGTTTTCGGTTGTCATTGTCATTTGCTTCACCTTTTATTCTTGTTGGTTTGAGCAACGTTTGAATTCACAAGAAATATTTAGTAAACATATTGCATCTAATTATTGTTTAGAGGTGTCTCACATTTTCCTCTTGTAAATGTGAATTTCTTGTAGTTGCGATGCTGGTGAATACTTTGCCTCGGATGTAACAAGGCATGAAAACTATGTTTTAGGGTTGATTAATGTTAGATATACACGATGATATGGTCAAAAGATATAGCTTTCAAACCTTGTGAGGAGAAGTCATTACACCATATTCTTCAAAATCAAAAGCACAAAGATCAAGTGCTTTTGAATTCTAGTTCTAAAGATCCACAGGTATGTACGCATTATTTAAGTCTTATCTAAGGTATCTCAAGTTAAAAGGATATAACAAATACATCATGCGCTCTTTTATATTATTTATTTGTAACATATTAGTCTTTAATTTTTTTATTATTATCAAATCAGTCTTTTAAATCATAAAATGGGCACACCGTTACTTTGTTTTTAAGTTTCTATTAGAAAAACGTCGTCGTTATAAAGTTGATGTGTATATAATGGTACTGACGTGACAATGACAAGTAGTCCTTTAGTTAAAATTGCATCTTTAAATTATTTTTTGTAATAAATAAAAACCTCAAATAAAAATTGACTAGGCTTACCTTCTTCTTTAACCTTCTTCTGCAACTTTCGTAGTGCACACAATATATTATGTCTAATATGATGAATTCAATGGATCGTAGATCAAAATGATGATTTTGATGGTTCAATTTCTTGGTCGGAAACTCAGAATTTAATAAATTTTAATGAATTTGAAGAACCCTAAATAATTTCAGTTTAGAGGTTTTTATTTTTAACTAGACTCTAACCCGTGCGATGCACGGATTTATTAGAGTTTCATGTATAGGTATCAAATTGATTATATTATTAGAAACATTTAATGAAATACAATAGTGTTTTAAAAAACTAAATCGGT
>Ga0315914_1011703_pt1 | contig 10400 bp, 10 predicted proteins | sample MpolenodulesMG_FD_203920 | JGI IMG/M metagenome (GOLD analysis project Ga0315914, IMG submission 203920) | Medicago polymorpha root nodule microbial communities from Los Angeles, California, United States - elongated nodules | ecosystem: Host-associated > Plants > Roots > Nodule | place: USA... | reverse complement strand
GTTTGGGGGAAAATAGGTTTTCGTGTGAGAATTCGGTGTTTAAGCGTTTTGCAAATAAGTGATTATGTGAGGTTTTGGAAAATGATTTTTGGGATGGGTGAAACTTGAATTTTTCTGTAGATTATGATAGAGCTAACTGTCAGGAGCGTGTAGGCGAAAACGGCATTAAAATCCGATTAACGGTTTGAATTTTATGCGCGAAATGGTGAAGACAGAAAAACGGAAAAAAAAAAAGTTGTGCTGTCAGTCGAGCACAGCCGTGCGTGTGCATGGCACGGGCCGTGTGTACACTCTGCCCTTTTTGGCACGGCCGTGCGTGCTTTTAGGACTTCGGTTTTCGCGTTTTTTTGTGCTTTTTCACCCATTTCTGTTTTGATCTGGCCTTTGGTGTAAACATGAAAGTTTTAGATAATTTTGTTAGATTTCCAATGGATTTGGTTTGACTTGAAAATGTTTTGTGGATTTTGAGTTATGACAAAAACATTCCAAGTGGGTCTTGAAGAAATTTTAAGGAAACTTAGCATAACTATTTCCAAGTCAACCCAAAACTTATGGTTTGTTTCCAAGCTTCAAAACTTGAGTATTAAGAGTCCTACTAGGATGTTTAAGAGTAATTAACCTATGTCTTGTTGAATCTAACTTTTTTTGTTTTAAAAATGAATTGGTTTTGCAATATGGAAGAATGATACGAACTTTGTTGAAAATAATCTTTAAGACAAATTACTTGGCAAATCTTTCGTGAATAGCTTTATATGATTCAATGAAGATATGTGAATGATTGTTAGGTGTTGAATATGATGTTTATCATAAAGTGTTGTATTTTCTCCTTTGCTTGGATTGTGAGAAAGTGTATGATGTTGTTGAACTATATTATATAGTTGATGTTGATTAATGTATATATGACAATTGATGTTGATGTTTGTTGATAATATGGTGATGACTCGTATTTGAATTGTGAATTGTTGATTGTGTGGACGTAAATACTTGATAATGCAATTGTTGATGAACTAGTCAATGTAAATGGAGGTGTTCTTTTACATTGTTGTTGGTGGATGTATATGTTGAAAGTTTTGCATTATTGGGTCTTTGCTTGTATGTCCATGCATCAAAAATCATATTGAGTCATATGAGAAATGTAAAAGGAGGTGTAATTTTAAGTAGTTGAATCGTAAGAGGAGGTGTACTCTCACATAAGATGTTCTGTTGGCATCTTGTTGTCGGTGATATGGTACCACATGCATATATGTGTCGTGTATAGGCGCATATCATATTGATATGAGTCTTAAGTGATGTATGTGAATGATGGTTGTCGTTGGTAATTGTGGTTGATGAATATATATACTCGTGACATTGTAATTGTTGTGTGTATATGCATATGAAAGTTAATTGCTCCTGATAATTAATTGAGACTTAATTTGATTCATTTATGTCAAACTGTTTATGTTGATTATGATTGATGTGAAACTAACCCCAAGTTGTTTTGACCGCCTACCTGTTTGTATGAATGGGTAGACGAAGAGCAGGAGTAGTTTGCTTTTTGGTGAGTGCTTGGATAGCCGGAGCTAATCTCCGTTATCGTTTCTTGGAGTCTTAGATTAGGCTCTGATTAGGACGTCGGTCTTTATGTTTTTGTTGGATTTATTTGTTATTGAGATGGGACCCATATGTCGGGATTTGGAGATTTTATATGATGATGTATATTGATCTCATGGCATGTATACTTTGGAGATGTATGATTTATATCCGCTGCGACTGTTGAGAAATTTTATATATGCATGTTGATGCTACTTGTTGAAGACGTAACGTCTATTTCTTGAATATATGTTTTATTCGCGTGTTTTATCGCTTTAATAGAAATAAGGCGTTACAAAGAAGGAGTTGTTGTTGATAGAAAGAAACATACTCCTGCTCAGAAGAAACTCTACAAGAATCATCACAAGATCAGAGGATCACTTGTTCTTGCTATACCTCGTGCAGAGTATATGAAAATGAGTGACAAATCTACTGCAAAGGCAATGTTTGCTTCTCTCTGTGCAAACTATGAAGGTAGTAAGAAAGTTAAAGAAGCAAAGGCTTTAATGCTTGTTCATCAGTATGAGTTGTTAAAAATGAAAAATGATGAAAGTATTGAGCAAATGTACTCAAGATTTCAGACTCTAGTTTCTGGACTTCAATTACTGAAGAAAAGCTATGTAGCTTCTGATCATGTGAGCAAGATTCTGAGAAGCTTACCTGCTAGATGGAGACCTAAAGTTACTGATATTGAGGAAGCTAAAGATTTGAACACTTTAAGTGTTGAAGATATGGTCAGCTCTCTCAAGGTTCATGAGATAAGTCTAAGTGAACATGAGCCTGCTAAGAAGACAAAATCTATTGCTCTGCCATCCAAAGGAAAGTCATCCAAAGGAAGATCCTACTGAGAAGCTGGTTATGCTCTCCAACAAGCTTGAGTATATGGCAAAGAAGAATATGAAGTTTTTGAGCAAGAGGGGTGGTTACAAAAGCTCCAAGAAAGAAGATCAGAAGGGATGCTTCAACTATAAGAAGCCTGGACATTTCATTGCTGATTGCCCTGATCTTCAGAAGGAGAAATCAAAGGACAAGTCAAAGAAATCAAGCGTCAACTTAAGAAAATTCAAGAAGCAGATTAAAAAGAGTTTAATGGCAACCTGGAAAGATTTAGATAGTGAATCTGCGTCTGAAAAAGGAAGAAGCTGGAGATGAAGCAAATGTAGCTATGGGGTTAGTAGCTACACTAACATCAGAAGTTGAACCTGACTCAGACTCTGAAGATGAAAATGAGGTATACTATAAAATTCCCAGAGAAGAACTTATTGAGTCTCTTAAAGAGCTCCTTACACATTTTGAACTTAGAACCAATAAGTTGAAAGATTTAAAAGAAAAATATGTTGGTTTAATGAAGCAACAAGAATCAACTCTATTGGATCTAAAAGCTTCTAAAGAAGGACTTAGAGGGTTTGACTTCATTTGTAAAACTTATGAAGAAAAACTCAAGCATCTTTTTCAGAAGCTACAAGAAAATTGTAATGGAAAATCTTTAAGTAAACATGAAATTGCTCTTGAAGATTTTATTATCTCTGGTATTGACAGAAGCAAAGTGGCTTCTATGATCTATAACATTTACATAAACAATGGTAAAGGGATTGGATTTTCAGAAGGAAAACGTAATGAAATCAGTGTTAAAGCATGTTGTGAATGCATCAAGGAAGGGTTGAAAACCTTCTTTGTACCTGAAGGTGCTAAGTCTGAAACTGTTTTTCAGTCAGAACCTGAAGCTTCTTGTTCTAAGACTAAGAACATTTCAAAGTCAAAGAACTCTAAGTCTAAGGCAATGACAAACTCTGATTCTAAGACTTCAAAGATCGTATTCTGAAGAGATCAGAACCTGTTCCTTAGAGTCTGTTGAAATCAGAGTCTGGCATCTTAAAGTCTAAGTTTCAGAAGAACAAGACAGTTGTTGCTTCTAGGGAATCAAAAGCAAAAGGTGCTAAACCTAAGGTATTGAGTGATAATAAGCTATCAAACTTACAACACAAGGTACAAGGAAAGAAGAGTAAAACTTCCAGTACTAACCTCAAAGGACCCATAAAGATATGGGTGCCTAAATTTGAAATTGTCAATGTTGCAGATATGCCTAAGAGCAAAGGAAAAGCAAAGATCATGGTACCTAGACAACGGTTGCTCAAGACATATGACAGGAGAGAAATCCATGTTCCTCACCCTCATAATGAAAGAAGGAGGAAATGTGAAGTTTGGAGGTAACCAATCTGGCAAGATCATTGGTACATGAACTATTAGTAACTCCTCTATCTCTATTAATAATGTGTGGTTGGTAGATGATCTTGAACACAACCTACTGAGTACCAGTCAGTTTTGTGACAATGGTTATGATGATGTTTGATAAGACCAACTGCACAATAGTTAACAAGGATGACAACTCATAGTATTCAAGGGAAAGAGGATTGAGAATGTCTATAAAATTAACTTCTCTGAACTAGTTGATCAGAAGATAGTTTGCCTTCTATCAATGAATGATAAGAAATGGGTATGGCACAGAAGGTTGGGACATGCTAACTGGAGATTAATCTCTAAGTTTAGTAAGTTACAACTTGTCAAAGGCTTTACCTAACATTGACTATCATTTAGATGCACTTTGTGGTGCATGCCAGAAAGGGAAGATTGTTCCCCTTACCTCAAACCTTCAAGAATTAGAATCCTAGCCTCACTTTTGCTCCAAAGCTCCAATCCAAACTTTCTCTCTCTAGATCTTCTTCTAACACTTTTTCTCTTCCTCTAGCTCTCTCCAAAGTTATGTGTAATGAATGTTAGAACCCTAATTCCTCTTATGACATGAGTTTATAAAGGCTCTACACTAATGGGCTTAACCCTCAAAATATCTTAATGGGCTTAAGACTCTCATTAGCTAATTTAAAACGTTTCAAACCTCTTACGGTAAAAATAACGAATAGTTACCGCCTCTTAACCAATTACTGCAATCTATTAGTAACTTAGTAAAAATTAATGGTTCCCACTTAAAACACTAAAAATAATCTCACAGTGAAAATACTAATTTACCCTTGCTTACAAAATGACCAAAATACCCTTCTAACACTGAATTCAACAAATCCCAACCAAAATACACACAGAGACAATTAATCACTTACAAGCACATATAAACACATATAAAAATTAATCAAAATAAATCTAAAGAAAATTGGGTTGTTACAACTCTCCCCCCTAAAAAGAATTTTCGCCCTCGAAAATTACCTAAAAGAAACAACTCCAAATACGAAACCTTCATCCTACACTCTGATTCCCAAGTAGCACTCTCACTAGTTGGTCCAACCCAAATCACCTTCACCAAAACGATCTCTTTGCTACGCAATCGCTTCACCTCGGGATCCTCAATCCTAACTGGCCAAGTCTCAACGGTCAAATTATCCCTTACTTCCAAATCATCCACTTGAATTACGTGAGACGCATGAAACACATACTTCCGCAACTGAGACACATGAAACACATCATGAAGATTCGATAAAGATGGTGGTAACGCAATCCGATACGCTACAACCCCAACCTTCTCAACAATCTCAAACAGTCCAACAAAACGAGGAGTCAACTTCCAACACTTCAAAGCACGTGCAACACCGGTTACAGGATTCACTCTCAAAAACACATGATCATCAACCTGAAACTCAATGTCCTTCCTCCTCTTATCATGATAAGTCTTCTGCCTACTCTGAGACGCTCTCATCTTCTCTTGAATCATCTTAACCTTTTCCATAGTCTCTTGCACAACTTCCGGTCCCAACAAAGCAATTTCACCTGACTCGTACCAACACAACAGCGTTCTACACCTTCTACCATACAAAGCCTCAAATGGTGCCATACCGATACTAGAATGAAAAATGTTGTTGTATGTAAACTCAATCAACGGTAAACATTTGAACCAACTGACACCCTGCTCCAAAACACAAGCTCTTAACAAATCTTCCAAACTCTGAATAGTCATCTCTGTCTGCCCATCAGTCTGGGGATGATAAGCAGAACTCAACCTTAACTTAGTTCCCAAAGCAGCTTGCAAACTCTCCCAAAACTTAGAAGTAAACCTAGGATCCCGATCTGACACAATACTAGAAGGAATACCATGCAACCTGGCAATCTGCTCAATGTAGATCTCAGCCAACCTCACCACAGACATACCGGTCTTGATAGGAACAAAATGTGCCAACTTCTTCAACCGATCAACAATCACCCAAATCGAGTTAAAACCCTTCCTAGTCTTCGACAACGCTCCGACAAAATCCATAGAGATACTATCACATTTCCACTCTGGCACAATTGCATCAAACCTGACGGCTTCTAATGTTCAATCTTTGACTTCTGACAAGCCAAGCAAGCCTAAACAAACTCTGCGATATCCTTCTTCATTCCAGGCCACCAAAACAACCTCTTTAAATCCTGATACATCTTCGTCGCTCTTGGATGAATACTCAGACTACTTCTGTGACCTTCGTCCAAAATCCGCTTCTTAAGCTCTAGCACATCCGGTACACAAACTCGATCTTGAAACTTCAAAACACCGTTCTCATCCAATCTGAAGTCCACACTGTTACCTTGATTAACCAGCACCACTCAATTTACAAATTCCAAATCTTCCTTCTGACCATTCTTAATCTCTTCCAAAATATTACTCGTCAGCTTCAACATTCCCAATTTCACACCATCCGCCGTCAACTCACTAACCAAACTCAAATCTCGAAACTGTTCTAGCAACACTAACTCTTTAACCATCAAAGTAGACATATGCAACGTCTTCCTGCTCAAAGCATCAGCCACAATATTCGCCTTTCCAAGATGATAACTCAACTGAAAATCAAAATCCTTAAGATATTCCAACTACCTTCTTTGCCTCATATTCAACTCTTTCAAATTAAACAAGTACTTTAAACTCTTGTGGTCACTGAACACCTTGAACTTAGAACCATACAGATAATGCCTCCAAATCTTCAACCCATATACAACTGCCGCTAACTCCAAATCATGAGTCGGATAATTCTTCTCATGCACCTTTAACTGCCTCGACGCATAAGCCACAACCTGACGATTCTGCATGAACACACCACCAAGACCCATCTTAAAAGCATCACAATACACAACAAACGATTCCTTCGAATTTGGAAAAATCAACACTAGCGCTGAAGTCAACCTCTCCTTCAACTCTTGGAAACTCTTCTCACACTTAGCATCCCAAACATAAGCTTGTCCTTTCCGAGCCAACTTAGATAATCCTTCAATAAAACTCCGATAATAACCTGCCAATCCAAGAAAGCTTCTAATCTCAAAAACTGACACTTCATCAACCTTCGACGGATCCACCACAATACCACCCTTCGAAATCACATTACCAAGGAAACTTACTTCCCGCAACCAAAACTCACACTTCGACAACTTAGCACAAAACTGTTTCTCCTTCAAGTCACGCGACACAACCCTCAAATGTTCAGCATGCTCCTCCTCTGACTTCGAATACACCAAAATATCATCTATGAACACTACCATAAAACGGTCCAGAAAAGGATGAAATATTCTATTGATATATTCCACGAAGACACCTGGTGCATTAGACACTCCAAATGGCATCACAAAATACTCATAGTGTCCATACCTCGTTCGGAAAGTGGTTTTGGATATATCTTACGCCTTCACTCATATCTGGTGATATCCTGATCTCAAATCCATCTTACTAAACATTTTTGCACCAACCAGCTGATCCATTAAGTCATCAATCCTCGGGAGCGGATACCGATTCTTAATCGTCACCTTGTTCAACTGCTGATAGTCCCCAATGGTCTATGGTGGACCGCCTACCTATTTGTATGAATGGGTAGACGGCGTGCAGGATTGATCTTTTAGCGTGCTTGGCGAGTTGCTTGAGGATAGTGGGAGCTTCCTCTGTTTATTTGTTAGAGTCTTAGATTAGGCTCTTATTATGATGTCGGTCTTATGTTATCCTAGATTTATTATGTTGTTGAGATTTTACCCATATGTCGGGATTTGGAGATTTTATATGATAACGTATGTATGAGTTTATGACGTGTATATTTTGGAGATGTGTGTTATATATCCGTTGCGACTGTTGAGAAATTTTATATATGCATGTTGTTTTGAGATCTATTGAAGACGTAACGTCTATTTCTTGAATAATTGTATTATTCGTGTGTTTTATTGCTTTAATAGAAGTATGGCGTTACATAGGCCCTACATTTTATTTGGGCTTTACATTTTAAAGATTTCAAGGTTGTCCAAAACGTTACTCGTGTTGGAATAAGTTAGTCCCTTCTGCGACATGATATTGAGTTTAATAAAATAAAATAAATTAAAAAATGTTTTAAAACTTATTTTCTAAATAACTTAAGTTCCATCACCCATATTGTCAACCCAAATCTTTTAACGATCAAGTGACGGAAGGGACTAACTTTTTCTAATGTCAGTACAGTTTTGAACCAACTTGAAAATGTTAAAACATAAGGGACCAATTTGAAACTTTTAAAACATAAAGGACCCACTTGAAACCTAAAATAAACATAAGGGACTAAACATGCAATTAAGCCTAAAAAAACCACAATATTATGAAGATCCATAGATATGAAGTTTGACAATACAAACCTTGCGCCTTCTTCTCCACATGTGCGTCCACAATTTAATAGTTTATTTATGCGTAAAGGCTTTGCTAGATAGTCTATTGCTAAGAATCTCAAGAACTTATCTAGAACGGATACCTCGTCTTGTGCGGACATCATTTATCAGAACAAGATATTTAAAACATTGATTAAGAGCATAACATTCAATAACAGAAATTTTCAATTGAAACACATTCATCTGAATGCGTGAAAATGAAAGAAAAAGGGTAGAAAGAAAATAAAAAAGTTAATCTAACCTGATAATTATTGTAAGTGAAAAATCAACGTGGTTTCTAAAACAAAATGATGTGTTTGGTGTGCTATGAAATTAATAACATGCACGAGTTATCATCATATATCTATTGTTCATTATTTATATAGGATAGTAGATATCATACAAGATAAGCATGAAGGCTAGAATTGAATAAACAACTAACTTTTATCAAAAAGGAAATAAGAAAAACCGGGTAACTCATACAATGTAGTTTAAACAAATAATTGAATCTAATCAATTAACAACCTTAAAACCATACAATCTTTTACCAAAAAAAAAAATATAGAGAAATGGTTAGATTCCTTTTTTTTTTTGTGTATCTATAATTCTACATCTATTTATTGATTTGTAAGAGAGATAAATACAACTAGAAGACTAGTAAGACTCATCTACTACATCTACTATATGTATTTACATACATACATACTCTCTCTGGTCACTATTATAAACAAAACTTAATTTATTAGATACGTTAAATAATTAGTGCATCTAGTCTTTATTATATACTAGATACATTTTTTTTTAGGAAAAAGCAAGCCCCATAGATATTGCATTCAAAAAGAAGAAGAAAAACACAAAAGAGGGGGGACATAAACCAAAACCTTCAAGAACTTAGCAGAATCTAAAATAGGGAAGCCCTAACCTGTTTCTAGCAAAGTCTAATATGATCTGATTAGGGATATCATCCCACCAAAAATGAGTTTGCAAAGCTAAACCAAGACTAGCCAAAATATCAGCACAATGGTTCCCCTCCCTATAGATGTGAGTTACAAAGAAAGACATAGAGGAACAAATAAATAGACAATTTTCCCATCTATTTCTTAACTGCCAAGGAACTATTTTTGAAGACTTGAAGGCCAAAGTAACTAAAGTTGAGTTTGTCTCCAACCAAAGATGGGACCAACCTTTCTGTTTGTGCCAATTCAATTGCCAACATTACACCATTAAGTTCTGCTTTAAGAGAGTTTGAGTTGCCTAAATTACAAGCAAATGCCCCCAAGAAATCTGCATTTGAGTTTATGTAAATACCTCAATCAATGTTACATTTTACCCAATTTAGAATAGGTGGCTGCCAAATGACCTCTTTGATTCTTGCAGAATTTCCAAAATTCAGCTTAACTGAGAAGGCTTTTAATAGCAGAAAATCAGATATTGATGAAGAAGCATGAAGCTTTGCATTATTACCTGTAAAAGATGTACTTGAGATAATAAGGCTTATAACTGATCTGACCAAAATGGTATTATCTGCAAACCTTTTTCGATTCCTGCAAAACCAAATAGTGTTAAAACAATTTGTAATTGCTGCAAGTACCATCAATTTACAAAGGGGAGACTATCTTCTATTACAAACATTCACAACTTCCAGTACATTTTCAAAATCACAGCTAGTATTTAGAGTTGAGCTAAGCCATTGAAATATGCTTTTTGCAAAGCCAATCAATAAAAAAAATGCTGAGTTGGTTCTATAGAAAGATTACATAGGCTACAAACTGAAGGCATCTGACATCCTCTTGCAGACAGATTTTCATCAGTAGGAAGCTTGTTGTGCAAGCACCTCCATAACATGAGTGATCTTAATGGAGGTATATTTTGATGCCATAATATTTTAGCCTAAGAAACATTAAGAGTTTACTGACAGTGAAAATTGTAAGCATCCTGAAAGGATAAATCCCCATCATGAGAGAATCTCCATATCAATTTATCCTCTTTGTCTTTGACAGGAATGGTGACTTTATCCAAAATGGTTTGATGGTTTGGATATGCATGATGGATGTACTGAGGGATGTTCCACTGATCATTATGCAAAAAGAGGTTAACTGTTGAGTTGAGGGTGAAGGTGAGAAAAACCACAAGAAGGGGGGGGGGGGGGGGGGTTGAATTTTTTTTTTGGAAAATTATTATTTTACGTTATAGATAACTAA
>Ga0315914_1011702_pt1 | contig 10403 bp, 7 predicted proteins | sample MpolenodulesMG_FD_203920 | JGI IMG/M metagenome (GOLD analysis project Ga0315914, IMG submission 203920) | Medicago polymorpha root nodule microbial communities from Los Angeles, California, United States - elongated nodules | ecosystem: Host-associated > Plants > Roots > Nodule | place: USA... | reverse complement strand
GAAAATCCATGACAAGTAGTTGAATAAAGTAATTTTAGATTATGTGCAGCAATAACCCGAATTACCCTAGAAAAACAAATCCAGAAAAATATTCTGTGTATTACCATCTATGTGGGTGCCAAAATCCAACTTCATCACATCATCATACTGAAGAACAGTCTTATCTCCGGAATTGGGGGTCCAATGAGCGGCAACCCTGGAAAACAAATTGTTTAATTAACAAAACTCTAAAAAAAAAAAAAAAAACAATCATAAAAACCAAAACCCTTTCCTACTAGGTAGGGTTTACTACATTGATCAAACATCATTCTTTTAAAACTGACTCTTCGTAGAGGCCAATTAAAAATTCTGAATCATTTTAAAGAGTTGAATGCACTTCGTGTTCTTCTTGGTCTTTATCTACTTCTAATTTTTAGTCAACGATAAACTCTCAAGATTGGAGATTTTTAGTTAACGGTCAACCACCTTTTTTATTCAAGAAGTGTCACTCCCAACCTAAGTTCTACCAACTTCCTCTCTAATACATGCATTTATGATTTTATCTGTATAACAATTCATCAAAAACAGATGTCTCGTCTTTGCATACCTTGCATGTGCTCTTGTTGATCCTTTATCATCCAACATTCAGAAAAGAAACCATGAAACATAACAGATAGTCAAGATAGAGAACAGAAGAATAAAGTTATACCAATTCAGAGAGCACCCTGTGGGGAAAGCAATGCCAGCTTGCAGGCCATCCTCTGATATTAGCTTACGAACAGTGTTCTCCAATGTTTCACATAAGTCGGACATCAGCATTCCAGGCTTTATAATGCCTTTCATATATTTCCGAACCTACTCATAGACAAACAAACTTGAGTATCCAACTCATAGACAAACAAACTTAAGTATATATAATGAGTTACTGATATAACACCATGATTTACCATGGAACATATGTACTTTTTATCAACTCTTCATCAGAATAAAAAGAAAATAAGTCACAACGAAAAGAAAAATATTAGACATAAAAAATAAGAGTGTTTCCTTGGTTGAAAGGTAATGATGAGAAATGAAAATGCGGATTTCCATATTAATATAAAAAGAAGGAAAGCAAAATTTAACATTGAAAAAAATGCTACTACTATATTCTTGTCATGTTTTTCAAGCACTTTGTGAATGTGGATGATTTGATTTAGATTGAACCCAACTTTCTTTTCAATCATTTCAAAAATAAACTTTCTCAAAGTGTTCTCCCTAACTTCGGGAGGAATGAAAAACATGGGGTCTGATCCACATTAATATTCTGTCCACTTTTTCCCTCTTTATTTCCTCTTCCCTATCCAAATAATGAACAGTCAATGTTGTCCACTTTTTCTTTTTTCAAAAACTACTCATCAAAACACAGGGTTAATGCTGGAGTGTAACAATCTAAATTGCAACCTGACGATGAACTTCTGCTGCTCTACGAACTGAATTATATATTGGTTTCTGAAGGAGCTCCAGCTCTCTCTTCTCCTCTGATGTTGTTCTCCATAAGTTACTAGCATAGAAATTCCAACATAAATATAGAGTTTGAAAGTTCAAACAGAATATGGAAACAAAATGAGTATGGGAAAAGAAAAGAAAAAAACAACTATATACTGTGGTAGGAACATGACACACAAGTAGTTGTTAACATTGTTCACCCTAGTAAGTGTTTAATCAATGCAGTTCTTGGTTTGGCAAGTAAATCCACTCACCCGTTAATGATGCAAAAATGAAGTTGGACCATGAAAAAATGTAGTTCTTGGTTTGGCTACTTTCCTACATTTGGTTTCACTTATATTTGAGGTGGGTCTCTATAGATTTTAACTATTTCTTATTCTCTGCGAGAGGTTGTTAATGATAGAACGAAATGTGGAATAGCCATGTCTAGAAACAGGACGGTAGCAGATTAGCTGCTACAGTTAAAAAAGTTGACATACACGGATACTTAGGCTTGCATGTATTTGGGTCTCTCTTAGAATTTGGTTTGGGCCTAATTCAACCCCACCAAACCAGCTTGTGATATGAGAGTTGCCTTTCACTTATAATTAATATTCATAACACATCACTATCCAATGTAGGACTCTCAAAACATGCCCCTTGTATCCAAGACTGGACATCTTGAACATAACTTGGGTGGCTCAATAACAGACTGATAATGGATGGCCATACAAAATTGGGATAGGCACTGATACCATACTAAAATTTGGGTTGAACATAATTTAACCTCACGAATCTGGCTCGTAAGGTGAGGGTTGCCTCTCACTTATAACCACCATTCAGATGATATCACAATCCAATGTAGGGATCTCAACAACCCCCACACATACAAACATCAGTTTTTTGTCACTCTAAATTTTGGGTATTTTAAGCATTGAGGCTTTGGTTAGACAATGTACTTCCTCTATTGCTGATGTTAAAAAAATCAAAGAAAAATAAAACAGGAAAATTTCACTAAAATGGAAACTCAAACCAAATTTTCATGAAAATGTCAGATATTGCTTAAATTTATATGTATCAACTTACTCGTCTTTGTACTGCTGAATTTCACCTTCTGGAAAATCTCCAGATGGGTAAAGATCAAGAACAGGAATTGATGGTGGATCTGTCTGCTCAACGGGTCCTTTATTCTTCCTGACCACAGAAGGACAAAATGATAACTTCGGCAAAAATGTACTATTAGGAGAATAATCATTAAAGGCAGAAGAAGCCCTCACTTGCTTTTAGTTTTCTTCTTTTTCTTCTTTGAAACTTCTGGTAAAAGAGAAAAATGCATTTAAATTGAGATCAATAATATGACAGGTACATGATATTACATACCCAGAGTATATAGTAGAAAAATAAAACATCAATAATTCACAGACAACAATAATAACTACGTTACTTAAAGTGATTTTAAGTTTCTTACTAGAAAAAAGATTAAACGGTATGATGATATGGTCAATTACAGGGATCCTATTTTTTCATGTTCAGTGTCAAACAATGTTCTTCACTTTTTCTTAGAAATTTGCATACCATTTTAGTTTTAACAATGAAGAAATAGGGGCAGTAATATACACTTCATAAAAATGTTATTTACACAGTACTGGATCATAGCTAGAGTGTCTTGCTTTTAATAGAGAAGAGAAAAGAAATCAAAATAAAAACTAGAGAAGAAAAAAAAAAGAAATAGAAATAGAGAGAAATAAACAAAAAACAAGTGGACAGTCTATTGAAGACTAAGAATAGGAGAAAGAATTCTCCTTCAAGAGTTTCCCTTAGAGCCATAGCTCTCTTTACTCAAAGCTAAAATATTTGCACAGCACCCTTACACCTATTTATTTATCAAACTAATGCCCTTTAACTTTCTAGCTAACTGTTCTAACTGTCCCTGACTAAGGGCCTGTTTAGTATGCCCATTTTATGTTTCCTAGCTAACCTTGTTTTTGCAAGTGGGGAGGGTGGTGGATTGGTCTCAGTACACCCAAATAGATAAAGATAATTGTAGGAGGGCAATCACTCTATCTCGATTTGAATAGTGTGCTACGTGTTTTGACCAATGATTTATTTTGTTGCTCATCATTCTTGCAGGGCTTTATCTTTTTTTGTATAGTGTGCTACGTGTTTTGACCACTACATCCTCTCTGCCATTTCGTATTGCCCTTCTAAAATTTTAATGTTGTTTTTGTATCACTGTCAATAACTTCCTAAAGAAAGTGAAATAACAATATATGAAGTGTTTCGTACGTTATGGGATTATTCTTTTTACCAGAAATTAAGAGTAGCAGAATTCATTTTTCTGAGTAGCAGAATTCATTCTTTCTATAAATGGGATTCACCCACGCAAAAAAATTATACTTGAATTCCTTGACCTCTAAGGGTGTGTTTGGTTGTGAGAACAAGATGAGAAGAGAGAAATAGAGTAGATTTCATGTATTGATTGGTATAAGAAAATAAAGAGAGAAAGAGATGTGTTTAATTTGTACGATGACAAGAATATCCTTATTGCAACTTTGTTACTATTAAAATATAATTTCTTATCTATTCCAAAAAAATAACATAATTTCTTATTAAAATAAATTTAATTTAGTAAATAAGTATAATTCATTTACTATTATTTTAACGACTTTATATAAAATAGTGTACGCTCAGGGTTCTAGAGTAATTATTACTATGTGATCAGTATAATTAATGCTGAAACAACTAAATTAGCACATGAGCGAAGAGAGTATATGTCGAAGAAACGATAAAATTGCTTCTCTTGTGCATTTCTTCGCACATCACCGAAAATAAAAAACCATGGGCCCACGTGTCAATCTCTCTTCCTTATTTCACTGATCCTACAAACAAAAGAAGCATTCCATTTCTCACATAAACCTCTCTTGCATCACTTTCTCTTAAACCAAACACATGTAAATAACTAGCATGAATGTGTCAGAATGATAGGGTACACAACATTAGCGTTGTATAACAGAATGAAATCTCACCCAACCTTCATAATATGGGTCAAGATTAAACCAGCATATGCTTTTGTTCCCCTTACACACACATATATGATACTGTAATTTATTAGCTCAATTCCCTGAAATTTAAATGTAAGTCTACAAGTATTTCAATTTGATAGCGTTGTGAAGGAAAACCTATGAAAAAAAGTTAATGAGATACAAGCCATGGGATGTATTTGATGCCCCACTTGCTTCCATAGATCGCAAGAGGAATAGGTGTCTATAATCAGCTCACTCAAATAAGTTGTTGATTCAAAATTCCTACAGAAAAAGCATTATCCTAATATTTATGACCTAACTCATGGCGTATAGTTTGATTTATAACATGAGAGAAAATGTGTTACAGAAATGAAATGTTTATACCAGGGTTGTTACTTACTATTACTTTATTTTTTTAAATGCATGCATTGTTGTCAACTGCGGATCATACAATAGCGGTCTGTTCAAATTCTACTACACAACACTTGTCACTATAATTGTTCAAACGATATCGGTTTGTTCAAATTCCCTTATGCAGTAGCGCTATAACGCCACAATTAAAATTTGAACAGACCGCTATTTGCGTGATCCCCAATTGAGCATGACAAAGTTAATAATATCGATAACATAATAATTCATTTGCATGTGATACATATTCGATTAATTAAGCTATAAAGATCATGAACAAATAACATAATTACTACCTTTAGTTTCATCTTCTTTTTCTGCTGATAGAGAAAGCTCGGCGACTCCTTCTACCAGAGTTGGTGGAACGTCCTGAGTTCCATTTTCTTGTGACAATTTCTGAATGACAATTTCTGAATTTCAAAACCAAAACAATAGTTTATTCAAAACCAAAACAATAGTTTATTCAAAACCAAAACAATAGTTTGTAAACTGTTAAACAAACTTCAATTTAATACATCAAGGGACTTCAAATAGAATTAACATAAATATACAAGCAAAAGTTAAAAACTAAAGCATTAGTTTGTAAACTGTTAAACAAACCTCAATTCAAAATATATGAAGAGAATTCAAACAGAGTTAACATAAGCATACAAGCAGAAGTTCAAAACAAACATACAAAGGTTTCCATAGAAAGCAAACTCACAAGCATGATCTTGATAAAACTATAAGCAAACACATAAATAGAAAGAGTTCAGTTTTAGAAAGAACATAAGCAAAAAGAAGAAGAATCTTACTTTGTTGATGGAATTGAAGAAAGATTGGAAGTTAACAAATTTTAAATTTAAAAAAAAAAAAAAAAAACAAGTTGAAAAGTTAAATTAAAAAGAATACAAGTAGAAGAGTTAAATTAAAGAGTCATCTACTTAATTAAAAACAATACAAGTACAAAGAGTTCAGTTTTAGAGAGGACATAAGCAAAAACAAGAATAATCTTACTTTGTTGATGAAAAAAGACACTATTACTTACTATGCAAGCCACTACCATCTTGTCTTGCTTCTTGTCTTTCTCCTTGCAAGCTACTACCACCTTGCTCCATAAGTCCTTGCCTTTCTTGCATGCTACTGCCACCTTGCTCCATAAGATTATTTTAAAGGATATACTAATTGAGAAAATCATAAACAGAAAAGAAGAAAAAAACAACAATAGAGGATATTAACAAAACCAAGATCCAAGAACCAAACCAACCATGTAAAAAAAAGGAAAAAAAAACTGTTAAAACAAATCAAAGCATGAATAATCAAAGAATCAACAAAAACCCATGAACATAACAGTTTTAAAGCCAAAAAAAACTACCTTAGTCACAGATATGGAGATGAGAAACACGAAAATGAAACTGAAATGTGATGGTGGTTGAGATTCAGACGTGAATGAAAGAAAAAAAACGAGAACAGAGTAGAGAAATAAAGATGATGATTGAAGATGAGGGTCACGGTGGGTGTGGTGGTGTTATTGATGTGTGGCCGGCGGCTAGGGTTTGTTCTTGGGAGGGAGGATAGTCACCGTTCTACATAATATAATAAAATAATAATAATGAGTGATACATACGGTCGGTTACGGGTTCACTTGGGTTCCGACCCATAATCACCCAAACATAACTGAATTAGTCGCCCGTATAAGACACTCGGTTTTCTCGGTTTCGGGTCGGACTTATGGTTTTTTATGCGCAACCGTTGTGTGTTCTTGCTTATGCAGAACAAAGCGCTGGAGATGCTCTTAGCATTGTTTCCATTTAAAAACCAATATTTTGACTAGTTTCCATGAAAGGATTTTCATGGTATTTGGTTGGCCTTGCTGTCAATCAGTTGTCAAATTATTGAGTAAGTAAAATCAGTTTCCAAATTTTAATCGGTGTTTCATTCTTTTATAAATTTCTCTTCAAAACATGATAACTGAGTATTCTACCAAAATAGCATTATTGGACTAGATTACATAATGGCACAAAATGAAAACGTCGGTCAACTGTACAAATTCCCCCTCCCACTTTATGGAGTAACATCTAAATAATACAACATTTACATCTGCCCGTAAATATAAACACAAATTAAGAATAAAACTACACATTCTGTCTGCAAATGGGACAGGAATCATTCTTGACAAGCCATTTGTCCACGCATATCAAGTGAAAAGTATGGTCACAACGAGGTAAGCTTCTTGCAACTTCTCCAACTTCAATGTCCTGTAAATTATATTTCTCAATGTTAAGATGAATGATTATAGTAACACTATCATATCATCCAAATCTCATATATGGATAATGAAAATTTGTGGCAAGTATGAGTGCAAGCAAATGCTTCTTTTTGACCATTAAATCACAAATCCTGAAAAGAATCACCTGCAGACATATTGCACAGAAAGTATCCTCTGCCTTCATGCCCTTCAAAACCATATGGTGTGGTAGCTTATTCAATGAATCCCCTGACAATCCCCTGGGTGATACAAAGCTATGAACATCATGAATCTCATCATAGCCAATGTTATTAGCAACTCCAACCTGCTCAAACTAAAACAAATGATAATATGTCAAAAACTATATATTGTGCCACAAAAAATCAACGCAAAAAACATTTTCAGAAGTTCATTTTAGCTGCATGTTCATAAATCTTTAAATGACCTACATTGGGGTTGCAAGAAAGAGATACACATAATCATTGTCGTTTATAACATAAAAAACAAATTATAAATGGACATTAAAATAGGTTTTGAAAAATACATACAAAGATTAAAGATAATACTGTACACATGCAGCACCAATGTATATACATAACTCAATAACCTTTGCAAAACAAGCTTCCGACTGTTTCTCTAGTCCTTGCCCTAATATGTGTTAAATTTGTATCGATAAATACATCTATGTCTTTCATGATATCTGATTCGCATTCTTGATATTTTGAATTTTTGTTCACAAAATAAATAGTTAAAAGCTTCCTCTTTTTTAGTTTCAGAATACAAATATGATATAGGTTAAACAAGTCTTCTGTTCAATCACCACAAGCCGATCAAACTGGAGGAGGAAAAAAAAAAAAATCAGGTGCAATGAAAGAAAATGAGGCTAATTTCTGTTTTTTTTTTCTTCCCAAAAGATGCTAGTAAAACTAGAAAAAAGCAGGCACGGAAAATTTGCATTTTGCAGGTTTTCATACTATAAAGGAAAAGCAAGTGTCATTATTCACTGATCTTATATGCAGAGTTTGTAACAGGTTGAGTTGCCTGTCACAAATTAGCCATACCATCGCAACTACACTATTATATTTATATGCATCAATGTCACACACAAAGCTACTGCTTTTAAAAAGCAAAAATTGGGGGAGAGATATAGAGAAGGTTATTACTTGCAAATTGTAAGCAGTTAAAATAGCAGGTGTAAGTGATTCTTCTACAAGCCTTCCACGAACAAGTTCCTCTATGAAATCTGCCTGGATTTAAATGTTACAGAATTGGTTTAAAATTATGCATCAGAGATGGCCACTCAAAAAACACACTCTTAAGATGCATCTTAAAAACCAGGCAGCAGAAATCACAATGCAAGGCATAATATCTCCTATATGCATGCGTTTCAAGCTAAAAAAGATTGTCCTCGTACAAAAATCAAGGTGAATTGAGACAATAACGATCACTAACCATAGAAGACGCGCCGCGTGAACCAGTTTGTTCCATACACCAATAAGCACGGGAAGCTTCCAACACCTCCACCGAGAGTATAGCCCCGGCAATGGCACCCAATGAAACTCCCCGGAGAAAACCACTTTTGGTAGCCTTAGCTGCTAAAGCACCAGCTATAGCTCCTGTAATGGCCCCAGCTGCAATTGAAAAACACAATCCATGAGAAGTAGCCAACAAAAACACACCTCAAAGCAACACTTAGGTTAGGGCCTGTTTGGATTAGCTTATTTGAGCTTATCTATTGGCATAAGCACTAGCGACATCGTTTGAAAAAAAAACTTATGAAAACAGCTTCCAACATGTTCATTAGCTGTTCTGCGTTTATTTCTATAAACTCTTCAGGATAGCTCATAAAAACAGCTTATGGATTATATGAAAACAAGTAGACTTTATTTTATTGTCGTCGAAATAGACTATTCGTAAGTGCTTATATGATAAACGCTTGTGCTATAAGCTGCAAAGTAATTTGTTTATCCAAACAGGGCCTAAAAGAATTGCTATTGACTAGGTAAAACATTAAACACTCCAAAAATTCTCAAACTTTCATAAACAAAAAACATCAACGCAGTCTAATTATCAGACCAACCACGAATTTCACTACAACCAATTCAAATCAAACAACAAAAAAACAAAAAAAAAGAGACCAGCATAAATTGATTTGTCCAAACAACTAATCCCTCATGTTTAAGCTTCATAATTAAAAAAAACAGTCAAATCATCATATTCTAATGCTATTTCTACCTAAAAAAAAAGACGAGCATAGATGGTACAAGGATATTAGAGATTACCAAAGGCAAAACATGCAGTGAGAGTTCCAGAAATGGCGCAAAATAGAAATTTGGAGACAAAACGAAAACCCAAGAAGGGTGTTTCGTTTCGTCCACCAGTTTCCATGAATGATAGCCAATCAAAGAATAAGGTGTCACAGAGCGTGCAAACGTTGAAGGGCCATATGTGCAACAACAGCAACTTATGATTGAAAATGGAAGGATAAGGAAGATGAAGCTGGCTAAGAAATCATGAGCCGTCAACAATCAATGGAAAATGAAAGGTAATTTGTTGGTGCGTCGTTTTTTTGTGATAATGATAAAGAACAAAACAAGAGTGTAGACGCTGAAATAACATTTGAACCCAGACCCACCAATAAATTAAATGGAAAAAATTAAAGTTAAAATATGGTTTTAGTCCATGCTTTGTTTTAGTTTTTAGTCTTTGTAAAAAAGAAATTGTTATTTATTTAAAAAAAAAAATTGTCTTTTTGTGTCTTCCAAAATATTTTATTTTTGAAAATAATCTATGACCCTACTTTTATGATGATTTGCATATGTGGCACATGATGATTGAATCAATTTTATAGTTTTTGATCGACTAATACCTCAATTTCGTCCTTGAATTTTAACGCATCGGCCAAATTCGTCCCTGAATTTTGCAAAATAGCTATTTAGTCCCTGAATTTTACAGGCGTCCATCAAAATGGTCCCTCCGTTAAGTTGGTCTGTTAACAGAGGTGACGTGTAACGTTAACCTCTTACAAGGCTTAACATGTTAGATGCCACGTAAGCAGGGACCAAATTGATTGATTTACAGAAAATTTCCAAGGACCAAATTGATGGATTTTCAAAAAATTGTCAAGGACCAAATTGATTGATTTTCAGAAAATTCCCAACGGCTCTTTCTCTTTAACGGGTCTTTCTTCCCCAAATATATAAATTTGAAACCCTAATGTTATAATTTGTCACCTAGAGTTCAAAGTCCCCCAAAATTCTTCCATGAATTGATGTCAATGTTCTTCTCCAATTCAAAAA
>Ga0315914_1011701_pt1 | contig 10403 bp, 4 predicted proteins | sample MpolenodulesMG_FD_203920 | JGI IMG/M metagenome (GOLD analysis project Ga0315914, IMG submission 203920) | Medicago polymorpha root nodule microbial communities from Los Angeles, California, United States - elongated nodules | ecosystem: Host-associated > Plants > Roots > Nodule | place: USA... | reverse complement strand
AGTACTTTGATTATGGATCCTGCACACTTGAACAAATTGTTTAGCATATCCAATTGATTATTTTTAATACCTTGTTATTGTCAAAACTCAATAGGTGACTTGTGAAACACCCTTGTTCCAACAAATACATCAATTATATTCATACTTTAAATCATCGTCAAAAGCTCATCATTCATAACATCCATCAATATAAGAATTAGTCACCTTATTCCTCATTTAGCCTAATCAACTCAACAAGTACAATTCATCATTTCAAAAGTATAAGCAAGGAATACATCGTCACCAAAGAGATCATCAAATCATATACATATAGTTCACACTTCATTATTTTCACCAAAATAAACATCGTCAATTAAAATCATCAAGTACACGTCTTCACCTGTCCACCAAATTTCACCAAGTACACAATTCACCAAGTTCACCAATGCACATAAATCAAATATGGCACATTTAACAACTTCACCAAATGTATGCAATGCGTCTAGATACGACTCTATATGCATGTGGTACCAGTCATCGTCAAGGTCGTCACCTCAAAACATCGCCTCTTGATACGAAATAGTACCATAAACATCTCCTCTAATCATCGCTTACGGACACTTATGAATGGATGAACATATGACTCAATTATGCATACATTCATACAACGAATCACCAACATAAACACCGACACCTTTCATATGTGCGAACACTACCAATATCATCACCAGTTTGCATGTAAGAATTCACCACCATAAATAAATCATCAACACCAAAATCATGATCATAATCATCACCAAAACATAATCATATTTAACACCAAACATTCATCAAATACTCATCACCAAAAAGAAGCACCTTCAACCCATAATTCACAAGTCATATTCAACAAGAGTCATCACCAATTATTAAATTAAAATCACCAAGGAATTATCACCAACAACTATCACCTTAAAGAAACGATAATATCTCAAAGTCACATTTCATCCAAAAGACGAACAACTATCCACATTATGATATTCATCATATTAAACACTCACACATAATCAATTCTATCATATTAACATGAATTCAAAGTCTCTTACAAGTTATCCGACCATAAAGTATTAATTCGACAAAGTTCGTCTAAGTTTATGAAAACTAGCATTCTCCGATTATTACGCCGAAATCAAAGTAACCAAGTTCAAACGCCTCAACCAAGTATATCCACAATTCACAAAAGAGTGCAGTAGCATATACATATATGTTTCATAAACCAATTCCTATTATTCCCAAAATTCACCTAAGTTCGTCTCATTTATCACTTTTCAAAAGAATTTCAAAATTTCAAAGTAAGACAATGTTCAAGTTCACACACACCCTTCAAAACATTTTTAAAAGTCATGGTTACAATACACAACCCTAATCCCACCCTTTTTCCTTGAGAAAATGAGTTTTCGAAAAATCTCATGTTCTTGAACATTTTCAAAAAGTTAAGATACGATTCATAAAACCAAATTCAATCTAACTCAATTGATGTTTTCAAAGGTTTAGAAAGTTCAAATATAATTAAGTACATGAAAAGAATCAGTTTGGACGATCCGGATCGATTCCCAATGCCTAGAACACCCAAAACCTGGGTGTCTGTTCCTGTGCAACTCGCCACAACGAGTTACAACTCGCCTAGCGAGTTACACCATAACAGGTCACCCTGTTCTTGGGTTTTCCTCTCGGGAAACCCTCCAATTTCACACCAAAACCCCAATTTTGATCCCCTTGACCCCAAATTCGACCCCAAAACTTGTACACTAATTTATAAACATCAAAAGGCATTCAAAACAACAACAAACATCGAATCATAACACCGGTTCACCTCAAATTCATCATTTAGTTCATTTTCACCAAAAACCACCATTTTCTCATTTTTCATTCAAACTTCACTAACAACCCCACCCATTCAAATCTCATCAACATGCAAACATAAACAAACATTCATGAAGTGAATTCAAACACATTTCAACAACAATCGCTCACCAATTCATGATTTACACTCAATTAATCAAAAATGTTGAAAATAACTTAACAACAACAACAACTATAAAGTTTAAGCACATAATACAACAATCTTATGAAGTTTATCATACTCACAAATTCACATGAATTAGAAGCACGAAATTCATCATCAAATATCACCAAAAGTCACAATTAACATAAAAGCACTTAAACCCATTATTGAAAATTGAAGATTATGACTTAACTGATGAAGAGAAACCATCACCTTACCTCTAGCTCTTGATTCCGCTAGCTTAAGCTTCACTTTTGCTTCTAGATCTCCAAACCACAAGCTCTCTCTAGCTCCTCTTTTCTTTCTCTTGATCCACTTTCTCTCTCTACCTCTCTATAAAAATGTTTTTGTGGAATAAGTGAATGAATGTAATGGCCTAATTTTCTCACAAGTGTTGTGTTTCTATAGTCACCATATAATTGAGCTAAGTCTCTAATTGTCTTAATGAGCTCAACATTCTTACCAACTAATTCCCAAAGTTACTACTCACTTAAACCCTCAAAATAACGAATAATTACCGTCTCTAAATAATTACTCCAACTCACTAGTAACTTAGTAAAAATAATCATTCCCACTTAATACATAAAAAATAATCCTTAATAAAATGACCAATTCACCCTTGCTCACAAAATGACCAACCTGAGTCTAAAATTGACTAAAATACCCTTTTAGGCCAAAAATCCACTAATCCCGAATAAAATACACATAAAGCAATTAATCACATATAAACATATAAAACACACATAATAAATAATTAAAATAGTTCTAGCGAAAATCAGATTGTTACAGGTTATTTGGAAGGAAAGAAATAATAGAGTTTTCAATAAAAAACTTATGGTTTCAACTTAGTCAGCTGACAACGTTATATTAATGTTTTTTTCGTGGGTAAAGACCAATATGCATTCCCTCGCCTTCAGTTGTCATGATTGGTGGCGGCACCCTTTACATTGCATGGGTGTGAGGGTGTAATCTTCATTGTAATTTATATTTTGTGCTGATTTTTATGGCACTAGAGACTTGACTTTGTATTGTGTTCGAGTGTTTCTCTTTTGCACGCAGTGTGCGAATGAATCACTCTTGGTAATTTAATATATTTCATTTTGGGAACAGTAAACCTAGAACCGCCGTACTCCTTTCTTCCTCACACAAATTCCAAATCCACCACCGTCATCATGTAGATCAAATGGATGGTGGTGCGACGAGGGTCTCTGTCCTCCGCACCACCGTACCTTTCCGACGTGCGGTTGCTTTCTGTCGTCGTAAAGGTTGGTTTGTGTTTTTGGTGTTTTTTATTTGTTTCGTTTGGCTGAGACGTTGGTGGATTTTGTGGTGCGTCGTTGGATGCTTGTCGTGGTTGTTTGGTTTTCGTGGCTCTCAGACTATTTGATTTGTTTTATCTCTTGGTTGTGGTGGAGGTTATGTTTGCTCGCAACATAGGTGGCGATGGATCGATCATGATGGTGGTGATGGATCATATCTAGGTTTGCTTATGAACTTATATGGTTTCAATGGATCTTTGGTTGTGTTGGTTTGTGGTGCTGATTTTGGGTCTTTTGTGGCGGGGGTTGTGGTGGTTTTTTATGGTGATGCTTGTGGTGGTTTTGGGTGGTGTTGCGCATGGTGGCTGATGTTGCTTTTAGGTGAGGGTTAATGGTGATTTTTGTGGTGGTCAATGGTAGTTTTGGTGACGGTGGTGGTAATGGTGTTGATTTTTGTGGTGGTGTTTGTGGTGGTTTTTGGTGATGGTACAAGGATTTTTGGTTGGCTTTTGCAGTTGTTTATGAGGTGTGTTTTGGGTGAAGGTGCTTAGGAGAGCTAATGGTGGTGTTTGGGGTTTTTTCCGGCTGTTTTTCAAAGGTTGTTGGTTGTGGTATATGTTTTTAAGTTGGTGTTCAGCGGTTGTGTGCGAGCAGCGGAATGTGGGTGGTAGAAGTTGTTTTTGTGGCAGTTGTGACGATACTTGAGGATTTTGTTTATGTTGTTTCGTTGATCGTGGTGTTAGCTTTGTTTTGGTGTTTCTATCTATTGATTTCGGAGATAGCCCTTTGTTAGGAGGCGTTTCCTATAAGTTTTTGGATTTTTCTTTATTTTCACGGGTGTATGGATTTTCCATTAGGGGCTTCCCATCATCCTTTGTTTGTTGCTACTGTAAGACTCCTAGTCTAGCACTCCTTGTGCTCGTTGAGATTCATTGCTATCTTAATAAATTCCATTTTAGCTTTTTCAAAAAAAAATAATAATTCATTTCGGTTTGTTTAAAAAAAAACTATTAAAAATAAAAAAATATATTAGTTTGCTTGATAATTGTAAAAATTAAAGAAAATACAACAATTAAATACAATATATATATATATATATATATATATATATATATATATATATATATATATGTATTTTTTTATAAACGAAATGACAAAATCAAAAACATAAGTGTCAACTTTGGTATTTTTGTGAATTGAGCTAAATAGTGTGCTTAAATAAAATAGAATATAATTATAATTTGATGAAATTATACATTCATTTAGAGAAAATCTTTCATATACAATAACACAAATCAATATTATTTTAACACTCACAAAAAATAAAAAATTTAAAAATAATTATTTATTCACATCAATTGAGATTATTCAATTTTAATCTTTTTAACTTTTTTTTAAAATTTTGTGTGTGCGTCCAAATATTTTTTCGGGCGAAGCAAATATATCTCCTTTGATTTAAATAAAAAAAAAAACTTCAAAAATTCACACAAATCGTGGGCATCATTACGGTGGACGGTGATGTGTCGTGGGTCAGCACACTGGCACGCATTTATACAGTTAGTTATCGTAAATTGCAACCAATTTCAAACCAAACCATACAAACAGCGTCATAAACCTTGTTACACAATTTTCTATATTTGTTAAAACAAAGAACCTGAATGCTATTTCGTCCATATTCACACCTACCCACCCAACCCAACCCAACCCTCATTCAACGTTACATTAACGAGCCTCTGTCTCACCAACATTATAACAACAACGTGCTCTGTTCCCTTCAAAATAATCACAGAAACGACGTCGTTGAAGAGAAATGAAGGGCGAGAAAAAGTCATTGTTACAAGATCTACTTGAGAATTCAGGTGGTTGTGTTGTTACTGACGGTGGATTTGCTACACAGCTTGAAAAACATGGTGCTTTTATCAATGATCCTCTTTGGAGTGCTATTTGTTTGATCAAACAGCCTCATCTTATTAAGAAGGTTTTTTTTTCCTCATTTATATTTCTCTGTTTTTCTTCATTTTCGTAAACCTTGGTAAATGAAGCACGGACACTCTGGATTAGGCGTGTCCCCGTGTCAGACACACCTCCGACTCAACAGACACATGTGATTGCAATGAATTATGTGATTTCCTAAAATTATTAGCGGTGTCGGCTTGTCATGTCTGTATCGTGTCCAGTGTCCATATCTGTGCTTCATAGCTTGGTTTAATTTCTGTGTTTTTTTACCGGGACCTTGGTGCCATTTGCAGAATCCCTTGAGAGTTTTAATGCTACTGCATGCCTAAGCTGGGTTCGAACCCGAGAGCTTTGTTAACCTAGAATGTTAAATATTCACTGTTATTTATTATTTAATTAAATTGTTGATAGGTTCACTTGGAATACTTGGAGGCTGGGGCAGATATATTGGTTACTTCATCTTACCAGGTAAGTTTGTGACTTTGTACACAGCCATGAGAATTTAGGTTTAAGTTTCCCTTTTCACTTTGGATTATATCCAAAAGCTTAGTCATTCTTTCGTGTAATGTGATGAGTCAATTTTATTCGAATTTGCAATGAAAGATGAACTTGATGATCATATGCATGGCAAAGTTAGTCACTGCATCTCAATTGTTTTATTATTATGACATACCTCTTTTAACATCTGCATGTACATCTATAGGCTTATAAGAACATTTTTATTATAATTTCATGAAAAGGCTTCAAATTGCAGGCTGCACCGTGTGATGTGGCGCAGTGTCTGCAACTGCATCAGGCTGAAACGTAGTCGGTGCAAAGGCTGCATTGCACTGCATCAGGCTGTAACTGAGTATGTAGTGATCATACATGTTATTGTTGATAATCAGATAAATAAGAGAGTATTTTACAGGTTTAGAGATATTTTAAAGTGATGGAGAATTGATAATGAGACAGATAGATATGAGATTTTAGAGAGAAAATAAGAGAAATGTGAGTTATTACTTAAGTAATAAATTTTAATATTCGATGCTGATAAAAAAAAAATCACGTAGCAATTGCGATATCCTCAATCGCAGTGGCCGCTACCGCAATCACGACATGGAAACACGACTTCATCTGCATAGACACTAATTCAATATGTGTTTAAGTTCATATTTTGTTTACTTATTCGTATCGTACTTATAATGCTCTGGAGTGCATTTTGCTTTATTTTGTTACACACAACATGGATATCATTGATGAATCTATAATTCTATAATTTATATTTATGTTGGTGTCTGAAATGGTAGAACAGAACATTCTGTTCCGCTCAAGTTAATATGAAATTCCTGGCTATGGAAATTTCTGGTACAATCGCCTACTAAATGTATGAATGTAAATCTTTGACTATTTAGGATATACAAATGTGCCTTCCAGCTAGTCAATTCACACAACATTTGAATCATTTTCAATTTCCTGTGAATTTTTTTAATTCATTACTTCCAATTACTGAAACTCAAATTTTCAACATTTTCCAAGTTGAAATTCTAATGTTGTAGTCTTGTAACCAAATTTTTTAGTTCTCTTACGAAATTTTTTATAATTATAGGCTACAGTTCCTGGATTTTTGTCCAAGGGGCTGTCAATTGAAGAAGGGGAATCTCTATTGCAGAGGAGTGTCAAGTTGGCAGTTGAAGCTCGTGACAGTTTCCGGTCTTCGGCTAAAAGAAATCCTGGAAATGAAAATAGAAGAGCTTTGGTTGCAGCCTCTATTGGAAGCTATGGTGCTTATCTTGCTGATGGATCAGAATACAGGTGCTTCTACACTCGTTAAGTGGCTGCAGAGGATTTGCATTTGTGTATATTTTGTTTGTTATTGGTACTTGTTTGTGCTGACATCTTGTTCTTGTAGGGGACTGTATGGACCAGATGTGAGTTTGGTCAAGTTGAAGGATTTTCATCGTCGGAGATTGCAAGTTCTTGTTGAAGCTGGTCCAGATTTGCTTGCATTTGAGACCATTCCAAACAAACTTGAAGCTCAGGTCTTTTCTTTTAAGCAAAGTAAACTCGTTTTGTAGTTAGATAACCATACCATGCTGTAAGCCAGTAAACTAAAATTACTGCAAACTAATAATGTATTTCATTGCCACTTCTGTAATTTTTGACTTCTGCTTGACACTTCTCTTGCACTGACATTTGCATTTTAAAATCAATCACAAACTATCTTAACTCTTGATTCTTTATTTCCACAAACAAACTCCTCTGCTTGGTCCTTTAAACTTTTTCAATTTCATGTAGTGTAATCTCTCTGGCACAGTTTCAATGACAGTTCTCCTTGTTGCGAACAACATACACACTAAGAATTAGAAGCTTCAGTTTATAAATTTCTCAATAATAGGGAAAGTGTCAAAACATATTGAAAAATACCGGCCCCAAATAAACAAGTTCTTAGCCTCTCAATTATTGAACATTGGTATCATTGATATTGTTGAGATTCTATTTAAAAAACGTATTGTTGAGATGAAACAGTGATATTTATGTACTGAAAGGAAAGTCTCTTCAAGTTCTTACCTGATTTCATGATGTAGCTATATGTAAAAGCTATTTGCATAAGTTTTTATTATATATTGAGTTGTCTAATAAGATTTTTATATAGATCCAAGGCCAAATGTTTAAAGTTGTACGCTAATTTCTAAGTTTGCTAATACTCTGATCAAAACTCTTTCACTATGAATCTGAACTTTCTACCTATCTAAATTTACTTTTAACAGCTAAACTTTATGAAACTTTACTGGTATTGATATGCAACCTTTTTCAATGTAGGCTTGTGTTGAATTGCTTGAAGAAATAAATGTCCAAATCCCATCTTGGATCTGTTTTACATCTGTAGATGGTGAAAATGCTCCCTCGGGTGAGAGTTTCCAAGACTGTCTTGAAGTAATAAATAAGAGTAACAAAGTAGAGGCAGTTGGTATTAACTGTGCACCTCCCCATTTTATGGAAAGTCTCATCTCCAAATTTAAGCAGGTATCTCTTACCCATCATGTCATTAGTTTGAATACTTGAAAAATAATTGTATTGCTTATTATAGTAGAGCGGAATGATTATAGTCTTATTCTTGCAGTTGACAAACAAGGCGATTGTTGTCTATCCCAACAGCGGCGAGGTATGGGATGGTATCACGAAAAAATGGCTAGTAAGTTGGAATTTCTCCTTCCTCAGTCATTCCTTTAATTTCTCGCACTCTTTGATAACCCGGATTCACTACAGCTGGATCTGTGGTGCAACCGACTGAAGAGCAGCCAATCCAATTTGAAACAGATTAACTTTCCTATTAAATGATATCTTTTACACGTCAGTCTAATTGTGTTTTAAAATTTCTTTTCATTGACAGCCATCCAAGTGTTTTCATGATGATGATTTTGCATTTTATGCAACTAGATGGCGTGATTTAGGAGCTAAAATTATAGGAGGTTGTTGCCGGACTACTCCCTCCACCATTCAGATTATTTCAAATGCTTTAAGAGAAAATATTTAGTTGCACTCATTCATGTAACTTATGTTTTTAATTTGTGAGATTTTGTCTAGGATTTTTCCATAATTTGAAGTTTTAAATTTTAGTTGCTTTAAGTTTATTCATTCAAGTTGAAAGCAAATCGAATCTTCTTCCATGAGAGTTACATCTGGTAAAACTTTATATTTTGGTGGTCAGTGGCGGATCTCCTTTGGAGACCTGCTGTGCCGCTGCATCCCCCAAGTTTCCTATAATTATCACATTATGCATATTATATCACATGTTTCATTGGTGTCGTAGTGGATTGTCAAACTCCGAAACCCCCAAGTGCGTGGGTTCGATCCTCGCTACCTTCTTAGTTCCGAGAAAATAAACCACTACACCACTCCTTTATTTTGTTAATTTCTTAAAACTGGTTAATATATATTCTGAAAATATTTGGCACCCCCATTAAAAAAATTCAAGATCCACCATTGTCGGTGGTTGGTGTAGTGTAGGGCTCAGAGTGGAGTTGCAGCTATGCAAAGTAAAGAATAGCAGTAAGGGTGGAAACCTGCTGCAAGTGACTTGTATGAATTTTATCGAATACTGTTCAATATTTTTTATTTTTTTACTAATAACCCTTCACACACACAAAAACCTATGATAGCTAACCAAGTTTAACTACAGATATAGAATATACTAATTTTCAAAATTCATAAATCATTTCTTTAGAAAATAATCTCATTCATGATTTCTTCAAAAAATGGATGTCTGTAAGTTACGTTAATCTACATTATTGTGGCTTTTGTGATCTTGTAACTCTTTGTAATATTGACTTATAAATATAGAATTCAAAACATTTGAGGTTTACACGCAAGAATAGAATGATATTTTATTCCATCTCTTGTTTTTTCTTGTCTCTCAAGTTCTCTATGCTTTAGCCTTTGTCTACATTTTTATATTTTATTTTGCTCTTTTTTCTCATTAATTTTAAATCTAACGAGACTCTACCACATGAGTGATGGTTAATTTACTTAAAGGTCTTGTCGCAGGAATACTTTTTTTTTTTTTGACATCATCGTAAGAATACTTCTTAGCATGCCTTCATTACTTGTACTTTGTACCTCTACTTTGCTGCAACTTATTTTATTTTTTTCTTTCTTTTGGAGAAATATGTAGTGTTAAGTATATCTTCGTTACTAACTAACGACATCTATATTTCTGATCTTTAAGACTTTAACATTTCTTTAGCAACATCTATGTTTTGATCCTACGCCCCCATTATTGTCTGCTCATTCGAAGATAAATTACACCACAGAGTTGTAAGGATTGCAAACAATTTTCATAGCAACTTCACTCTTAAAAGATTTTAGATGTTTCCGAAACTACCAGTTGAGCTTCTTTCCCATCTGTGCATACTGACACTAATTGAACACCGTAACAGTTTGAGAGTGCAATTTGATCAAACTGAGGTCCTGAACATTAGAATGTGAATTCAGTTTAGTTAGTTTTAAACCCTAGAGTTTAGGGTAATTAACTTTGGTTAGCCTGTTAACCAAGTTAAGGGTAACTAACTTTGGTTAGCTTGTTAACCAAGTTAGAAAGTTTGTTACAAAGCCTCTCATTGCTTGTAAATAATGTTAGGATTATTTCATAATCATTCATTCAGTTTTTCTTCAATCACAGGTAA
>Ga0315914_1011700_pt1 | contig 10403 bp, 4 predicted proteins | sample MpolenodulesMG_FD_203920 | JGI IMG/M metagenome (GOLD analysis project Ga0315914, IMG submission 203920) | Medicago polymorpha root nodule microbial communities from Los Angeles, California, United States - elongated nodules | ecosystem: Host-associated > Plants > Roots > Nodule | place: USA... | reverse complement strand
TTATAATATTTTATTACTAACCAAATATTTTCTTGAGCATATATACTTATTTAAGTTGCAGGAATAATTTTTAAAAGGGTCACAATTCAAACCCCCCTTTCTTGTGACGTTTATTGCTACTTCAGGTTTTCCTCTTGTCTAGGGTCGAGTTTCTCGAAATATATATGATGTAGTATCAAAAGTAAGTATTTTTGTTATCGTCTCCACAGGGACTGGTGCGATATTCTAAGCCGTTCAACAATCAATGTTGTTTTGAGCTAAGGTTTCACAATATTTTGTTTTATAAGCTATAAAACTACGAAATTATAAAAGGTTTGAGAGTTAACAGGGAAATGATTATGTTGGGATTAAACTTCATCAACCTACTTATACGTATTCTCGGATTAGTGTTGCGGATTCCAATTATCAATTGATATTATCACATATTGCTCGGCAACATCATTCGTATCCAAGTGATGATGTGATTTTTATTGGGTCGTTCAATCGTCGATTTCCCAAACTATTAAATGATCCAATAGTCGATTGTATCGTTGTATAGTTGATTTCCCAAGCTATTAAACGATACAAAAGCTTTGGGTTCCAATATTCAAAGTGATTATCAAAATCTAAATTCTATATCAAGAACAAAAGCTTTGATAGAAGATTATTCTAACCTAGATTCAAAAGGTATTTTTCAATGACAATTCAAACTCATAAGATTGTAATGGAAAACAAGAATAACCTCAACATCATGAGATAATTAAAATCAAACAACATCATAATCAAAGGGAATACATATTAGTAGAGTCGATTACATTTAATCCCAACAAAAAGAGTTTAGCTACTCATTGTCATGGTAACCTTACAAGGAGAGAAGAAGAGATGGAATGGAAGCAAGCCATGATGTCTCAATGATCTTGTGAATCCCTTCAATCCTTGTGCTCCTTACTCCTTAAGGGTCTCAATGTGTTTTCCCCTGTTTCTCTCTCCCTAGAATGCCATACTATCATGCAACTTCACTATCTTCCTACTTATGTATGCAACAGGTTAGATAAGATGACAAGGAGTTTCCTTTTGGGGGCGATGAGCTCTCTCAAACTTGGAATCATGTTAATTGGAATATGGTTACAACCCCTAAACGTTTTGATGACCTAGATATTCGTGAAGATAGACTTACTAATTTAGCTCTGCTTGATAAGTTAGTGTAGAACATGCTTCATAATAAAGATAAATTATGGGTGAAAGTTCTTTCCCATAAATACATGGGAAACACGTCTTTATGGATGAACAAGAAACATAATAAACCATCAATCGCTTGGCGCGGTATTCAACATGCCATAACAAATTTTGTTGCAGGGTATAGTTTTCTTGTAGGCTCCAGAGACTCATCGATTTGGAATATTGACTGGACACAACTCGATCCCCTCTGTCAATTGGTCCCATTTATTAACATCGTGTTTGAAGGATGTATGGTAGGATGGTAGGTGGAATTTGCAAGGTCTTGCCACTATGATACCAACCAATATTGTTCAATATATTCATTAGCTTCCAGCTTCTAGTAACTTGGATGTACGACTTCTAGATGTGTGGACTTGGAGGCATGCAAAGAAAGGTGAATATACTTGCCCGAGTGGATACTATTGACTTCTTCAACAAAATAGAGATTGAAATGTGAATTGTAACATGAATTGACTTTGGCGCCTTAAAGTACTAACAAAACTCTTATAGAAGTTAATTGCATATAATAAGTTTTTAATTTTAACAAAAGCATATAATAAGTTGTTTCAAAGAAGAGATTAATATTCACGCACAGTGTAAATTACTCTTACATGTAAATCCAATCAAATCATATTAAATATATATTTGTTAAGATATTTAGGAAATAATTTAAAAAAAACATTATATGATTTGATTGTAAAAAAGTTATACCATTAGTATATACACATTAATTATGATTATAGTTTTTTGATCAAGTAGTCTAGTGACCGAAACTCACACATTTAAATATGGAGAAGTGGATGTCTGAGTTCGAACCCAACCTCTGGATATATTATGGATTGTTCTTATCAATTGAGCTAAAGAGTTATTCTTATGATAAGAGTTTGAATTACACTCATTTAAAATAATTTATATTGCAACAACGTTTTTATTCTTTTTTGAAGGAATTTTGAAAAGAAAAACCCCTACAAAATTGAGACAAGATGCACAATTTCTCCCTTGATTACTAAACGACTTTTGCGAGTCAAGAGTCTAGTAATAAATAAAAATAATAGAATGCTTATGCAAGAAGAATTGTCGTGGATTGGTTACAAAAAAGTACAACGATTTTTTATTTTTAATAAGCAAAAAAGTACAATGATGAAATAAACCCACATATTATATATCCTTTATCCCATTTCTTAGTTACTTTGATTCCTTTTCTTTTTCTTTTTAAAAGTAGTTACTTTGATTCCTGTCGCATGTGAATAATCCGACCTTTTTTTCTTTATAAAGTAAAGTTTATGATTTTGGTCATTGAAAAACAAAAATAGTAAGAACATTAGAGGGATTGAAGTTTTAAGCTTAAATATTTCGTTTATTCACTTTATAAGGTGAATATTTAGGAAATAGATCATCTCCCGTTGATTGTGTTATACCATCTTTGTTGTGGCTAATCTAATGGTTGAAAAACAATTAAGAACAAATAAATAAGAGAGAGAACTATTAATGGATGGTTGAGATTTGAGAAGAATGGACAACAATAATGAGCCAACAAGAGAGGGTAAAGATGTAAATATTTAGTTATTAGACTACATGACAAAAAAAAAAAAAAACTAGAGGATCTATTTTTGTGTTAATCAAGAAATATTTTGCATACACATGCAAAGACTTATTATTGAACTTTGACACTTTGTATTATTCTAATAAACGATAAATATTATCGATTTTTTTAACATTGTTGCATGCTTATGTTCAAGTTTGAACTCCATCATGGTTAAACAAGAAAATGCTATATCATCTCATCAAGTGAATTTATTTTTGGAAGCTCACCATATTGTAAAAGGTCAAATAACGTTTACAAGTGAAGTTTTTGAATTCAAAGTGAATGAGAAAACTCATATTTAATTTATTAAAAAATTACATTAAACTTCATATACTCATTTATTATCTCTCTACAAGAAATAAGTAAGTGTATTAATATTATTGATAAAGCAATAATTAATGTTGAATTGAAACTATTAAGTGACAAGTAAAGTGAAACAAAATTATTTCCAAAAACGACATGTATGGTAAAACCAGTAATCTTTTAAGGGTTAAATATGTTTTTGATCCCTATAAATATATCAACTTTTCGTTTTAATCCCTCAAAAATTTTCCTTCAACTTTTAGTCTCTATAAAATTTTCAATTACTCCTTTTGGTTCTTATATTTAATTAAATTTTTGTATTTTTTAAAGAAATTGTGCAGAAATGTATAGAATATTGTAAAAATCACTGCAAAAAAAAAGAATTTTTTAACAAAACATAAATTAAATATAATTTTTTTAACGTAAAAAATATAAAAATTCATATTTAATTCATGGATTCTTATAATATTATAAATTTTTGCATAAAATTTTATCCAAAAATGTGAATTTTACATATAAGTTTACTTTAAAAGAGAGCCACAAGTGAAGAGGAAAAAAATTTGAAGGACCAAAAGTTAAAATTTTTTTTTAGAGGAATTAATATAAAAAGTTGATATTTATAGAGACTAAAAATATATTTAACCCTTAAAATAAGGTAGCAAAATAAAGAATAATTCTTGACTATACAATTCCTTTGTCGAAATAGTTGTGCATATCAGTGAGAATGGAATTTCGAAATAGTTTGGGGAAGTGGAACAGTTGAGTGTTGACTTGACATTGACCAAAGTATTTAGGGATTCTCTGTCACTTTCTTCTTCGTCAAAATCTCTCGGTCGTCATCATCATCATCATCGGTGATCACTTTCTTTCTCATCACCATTTTTTTTCCTTCATATTTTTATTAACCTTTTCATCTCATGTATGCTTCTTTGTTAATGTTGTTTGATTATTTAGTAGTTTATTAGTAGAAGAATTATAATGTGTCTTTATATTTTTATTTTTTATATATTTTCAGTGAAGATTATTGTCTTTCTTCTCTTTTGTTTTGTTTTTTTACTTTATAGAGTCACTTTTAGTATGAGGGTAGTAAATTCTTGGATCAGTTCTAAATTACAAAATTCTAAATAATAATACTTGGATCAGTTATGTTTTAAATTTGGGTTGCTGTCAGAATTATTGATTTGTGAAGCACTTACATCTGATACTGACACGTCAACACCGGTAAAACTTGAGAACATAAAATAATCAAATGTAACTACATGTGTCGGAGCTGGACACTTAACACAGTTATGAAGCATGGATACGGACACCGGACACGACACTGACACGCCGACACCGTTAATAATTTAAGAAAATCATATAATTCAGCGTAATTATATGTGTTGGTGTCGTGTCGGTGTCGGACACGACACATGTCCGACACCGGGACACGCCGTGCTTCATAGCAACATACCTTTAAGCACCTTTAAGCTGAAGTGTTGGTGCTATATATTTCATGATTATGATCACTTGTTACATCAAAGGCATTTAACGCAAAGCAGTCTAAAGCTTCGACTTATGCTTGACATTATCCTCCTTACTGTTTAACCTCTGTTGCGCGGACACTTGTCGATGTGTCAGTGTCAGTTCCGGTGTTAGTGTCAGTGTCTGTGCTTCATAGTTTTAACTAATGCAATCTAACCTTTATCCTCGCTGTTTTGCGTCAACGTATAGAAACTTTGAAAGGCGCTTGATTTGGTTAGGGTTTATTAGTTTCGTTCAGGACAGCGTGGGTCATTCTTGGACCACTTGGGGTTGGAATAATTCCATATATTGGGTCGAGTTGTGATAAATATCAATGCTTAGGACTGCTGATATCGAGTCTTTATGTATTATGTGTTGGTTATTTTTATTTTAGTAACTGCTGTTCAGTTTTTGTGGTAGTTATTGGAAGTTTTAGTATTGTTAAACTATGTAAAAGAGGTTGTGTATGTTTAGTTTGTATCATCAGACCAATTACATGAATGAAAGCAGTTATTTCTCCTCTGTCTTGTTCATTTCCTGCAACTATTTTCTTGTTCAATTAACAAGTTGTGAAGACTTGAAATTTTATTTATTTCTTGATTCAGTTGAGAAATGTTTTTCATTCTTCAAATGAGCAAACCTATTGTTCTCATGGCAGTGATGGCACTATAGGGTATGTTCTGTAATTTATAATGAATGTGGTTGTAACGTATGACTATGGTTTGACTGTATGGAATGTTAAAACGCTTTTATGGAATGATGTGTATAAATTTTCACTGTTTGGACCATAGAAAATCATTGATTATTCTTGTAAAATGTAAATTTAGATTTAAATCTATAACTTGATGTATTATCATAACAGTACCGCGTCTTTTTAACATTTTTTTTTCAATTTTTTTTCTTCTGCTATCCTATTCAGGAAAGTCAAAAAAGTTAGCACTGAAGATGGGTAAAAGTAAAACAATTGAGCTGTATGGATTCCCTTCTTTTGTGAATGTGTCTCAAGTAAAGATATTTGTAGAGCATTATACCGGTGAAGGAAGTGTGGTTGCTATGAAGATTAGAGTAGGCAATGGCCGGATTAAAAAAGCATTTGCAATTATTCAGTTCACTACTGCAAAACATGCTACGTTCATGATGGCCTTACCTAGCAGAACAAAATTGCAGTTCGGGAACTCCTATTTAAAAGTTAGGGAAATGGAAAGAGATATTGATCCAAAGCCAAGGGCATTCTTGGACAGTTTAGACGATGTTAAACTATATTTTGGCTGTCAGGTCTCAAAGGAAAGATTTTCTATATTATGGAAGGTGGATACTAGTGTAGATTTTGGGATTGGAATGAGAAAGTGGCGATTCTCTATGCACCATGAAAATAAGAAGTTCAAACTTGAGCTTTCATATGAGAATATTTGGAAGATTGAGCTGCATCAACCACAGGGTAAAACTGCAAAGTATCTATTGATTCAGGTTGTTAAATTCAACCTTTCATTAAATGTTTTAAACCATGTTCTTCATTTTCCTTTTTTATTTTAAATTTTGTTTTTCATGTAATGCTTCTTTTTGTATTTAATGCATGCTATGTTTTATTTATGCTCCATATGAATTATGAACTATGGTGGATGTTTTCATAATAGATATATTTTTTTTAAATTGTCATGATATATCTGATTTTGGATTTCTTTCAGTAGTCATCTAACTTTGTGAGGAACAGATATTTTTCATGTCTGTTGTCTCAAATTGGCATGACTTTGAGTAGTTTTGTCTTTAGGAAATAGTGTTGATTTTTTTAAAGAACATTGTTGGTTTTTTTTTTTTGGTGTATACCGGGTATCCTCTGCATGCACAACTGCGGAGACTAATCCATCGAGCCTTGTGGAACATTGTTAGTTTATGGAGTATTAATATGGAAATAATATTATTTTGGTTTGTAGCTCAAGGTAAATTGAAATATTTAATTTGAGAAGAATTTAACTTAAATGTTAAAAAATAGCTGTTCAATTAAAACCCAAGATTAGTTCTCTTGAGAACATTGGTTTATGGTACATCTATGGCTATTCATGAGACCATGTGTTATTATATTATACAGCTAGATTGGCAGTAAAATTTGAAGGAGAATGTGTTCTATTTTTTTTGTTTCCTTTGATTTCATGTTGAGCAAGTTTTCATTCAATTTCTTCCACAAGAGTTGCAGCTCTTAGGTTTTTATAGTGGGCTCAACTCATCCTTACAAAACCATCTTATGCCATATCTCCGGGCAATGTGTTGGAGGCTGCAATGAAGGCAACCCAAATGCTACAATTAGATGGCTAGAGCGAGACCACAATGAAAGCGGAATTTCCAACAGCAGCAATTTTTATTTCTTTCTTTGTGCTAGATGACTTGCTACTTTTTAAAGATAAACATTTTTATGCAATTTAATGTATACTAAATTATGTATTAATTAAAGCCAATTTTGATCTCTTTAACTTTGAACTCTTATCATTATTCTAAAAAATTTTGCTCTGTAATTGTATAGTGCTAAAATTTGATGCACATCCCATATGGTGAATCTTATTTGTTTCTCTTCTGTTTGTAGTTAATTGGTGCTCCTCGTGTTTTTGAGTGTAATGTTCCTACATCAACAAGTGTATATAAAGATCCTTTGAAGAACTATTACAGAGATTCCCCTGATGACCAATGGATCCGTGCGATAGATTTCACTCCTAGCAGTTGTATTGGGCAGTCTTCTGCTATATGTCTAGAGCTTCTTAGTAACAGAGATTTTCCGAATTTCAAGGAAAACTGTGTTCATTATGAGGAAATCGAGGGTCAATACACATTGGAGAGCGGATCACCTTTTTCTTGCAATCCGGATGTTGTCCCCATGGTTGCTCCTCCTCAAGGAATTCAAATACCATTTGACATCTTGTTTAAAGTTAATTCCTTGGTTCAGCACGGCTGTCTTTCAGGTTCTGAACTTGATAATGCTTTCTATCGTCTAGTTGATCCACTCAGAATAAAGGTTGAGTTTATTGAGCATGCTTTAGAAAAGATGTACTATTCAAAGGATTTTTGTTATGAACCTGCAAGATGGCTGAAAGATCACTACAGAATGTACCTCAGTGCAAATAATCCGCCTCGGTCACCGACTATATCTTTGGATAACGGGTTGGTATATGTTCGCAGGGTTCAGATAACACCATGCAAAGTATACTTTTGTGGTCCAGAGATTAATGTCTCAAACCGGGTTCTCCGTCATTTCCATCAACATATCGATAATTTTCTACGTGTTTCATTTGTCGACGAGGAGTTGGATAATATGTACTCAGCCAATTTATCTTCACGTATTTCTGAGAATGGGAGAACTGAGATATACTATAGAATTCTTTCCATCCTTAGAAATGGCATAGATATTGGTGGTATGAAGTTTGAATTTCTAGCTTTCTCATCAAGTCAGTTGCGTGAAAACTCGCTATGGATGTTTGCTCGTACAACAACTGGGCTTACTGCCGATTCCATAAGGGAATGGATGGGAGATTTTAGCCGTATAAAAAATGTGGCTAAATATGCTGCTAGACTTGGACAATCTTTTGGTTCATCTACCGAAACTCTTAGCGTCAGAAGGAACGAAATTGAAATTATTCCTGACGCGAAGGTTAAACATGGTGCAACCGAATATGTCTTCTCTGATGGAATCGGAAAAATATCTCTTGAACTTGCCAGGAGAGTGGCTAAAAAATGTGGTCATGATTCAATGCCATCCGCATTTCAGATTCGGTATGGCGGGTACAAAGGAGTCGTGGCTGTTGATCCAACCTCGTCTGTGAAGTTGTCACTGAGGAAGAGTATGCACAAGTATGATTCAGATAACATAAAATTGGATGTCCTGGCATGTAGTAAGTTTCAGCCTTGTTATCTCAATCGACAATTGATTACTCTCTTATCTTCTCTTGATGTCAAGGATAGTGTTTTCGAGAAAAAACAAAAAGAAGCTGTTACTCAACTGAACATGATACTAACAGATTCAACCAAGGCACATGAGGTTTTGGACTTGATGTGTTCCGGTGAAGTCACTAATATTCTCAAGGAGATTCTTATCTGTGGCTACAAGCCTAATGTTGAGCCATTTCTTTCAATGATGCTGCAGACATTTAGGGCATCAAAGTTGTTGGAATTGCGACAAAAAACTAGGATATTTATTCCAAAAGGAAGAGCAATGATGGGAGTTCTAGATGAAACTAGAACCTTAGAATATGGGGAAGTTTTTGTTCAATATTCTAGCAATAGGTTCAGCAGTCATTCTCGTGTAGTTAAGGGTATGGTAGTAGTAGCGAAAAATCCCTGCTTGCACCCGGGCGATGTTCGTGTTTTGAAAGCCGTGGATGTGCCAGCTTTGCGCCACATGGTGGATTGTGTTGTTTTTCCTCAAAAAGGTCACAGGTAGATATATTCTTAAATATCTCAACCATTGTTCATGATCAATATAATACGTTTATAGGATCATATGCGATCTAACATTTAAATATTGCATCTAATGAAGATTTACTCTCTAATATTTAAGTGATTGAACTTGGTGAAAAGTGACTAGAGAGCTTAATACTACATTTATTTAGTAAATATTTGCTGATACTTATTACAAAATAATGCCTCCATTCCAACACTTAATGTTTTATGCATTTTTTTCTTCGTTAGTCAATTCCATTTTCTCATTGGACATTACAATTTTACTATAGATTTATCATCTAGAATGTTATTTTGGCAAGTGGAAATTGATATGTTGCTTCCCTCTTTTGTTATTTTTTTTCTTCCTATAAAACTGTCTATTGACACCAATAACTTGATTTCTAATACCAGGCCACATCCAAACGAGTGTTCCGGAAGTGATCTGGACGGGGACATCTACTTTGTTTGTTGGGATTCTGAATTGATTCCACCCATGACAATTGATCCAATGGAGTATGATTCTGCCCAACCTATTGTATTGGATCATGATGTTGAGATTGAGGTATTGTCCTTTGAGCTTTACATCCATAGGCATTTTTTCTTGTATTTTTTGTATGGTTTTAGCAACTTGTGTAACATGATCTTTCTAGTTGATTTGACATTCTTCTGTTTTTATCATTAAAGTATTCAGAACTTGTGCACATCTTTTCACATACACACATAATCTTCTACAATATTCAAGAATGATGATCAACGAGGGGGTTAATGATATTAAATTTGATTACATGATTTTGTTTTCCTTTTCGGCAGGAGATGGATAAATGTAAGTGAAAGACTTGACATATCTTGTTTAAGATTTTTTTTTTTTTTTAACTAAACAAATTGTTCAATTTAGATGCTTTCGCTCTTAAATTATATAGTTTATGACTAATGTTGCTGTAAAAAAAACTTATGTTCATATTTTATTCAATCATGATAAATACATACATGTAACCGTGCCAATGTCCTAATCCTATGTTTTTGACTTACCAGTGTCAACGTGTTGTGTTCGTTGTCTGTGTCAGGTGAAAGTCAATGCTTCATAGGTCATAAGAACATTTGAGACAATTTAGAAGAGCTTATGGAAAAAGCTTATGACATGTCCATAAGCTGTTTTTAGCTTATTTTCATAAGCTCTCTAGAATAGCTTATGAAAACAGTTTATATGAATTATGAAAACAATTTGGTTTTATTTTATCTTGTCATAAAAATTGCTTGCAGATAAGCACTTACATGATAAGAGTTTATACTATAAGCGCTTAATTAAGTATTCAAGCAGGGATATGTTGGTAACATGGTTTAATGGTGCAGGAGGTGGAGGAGTATTTCACCAATTACATACTCAATGACAGTC
>Ga0315914_1011696_pt1 | contig 10407 bp, 5 predicted proteins | sample MpolenodulesMG_FD_203920 | JGI IMG/M metagenome (GOLD analysis project Ga0315914, IMG submission 203920) | Medicago polymorpha root nodule microbial communities from Los Angeles, California, United States - elongated nodules | ecosystem: Host-associated > Plants > Roots > Nodule | place: USA... | reverse complement strand
TTTTACCCTTGTCTAGAAGTAGTAAAGACATTAATGAGGTGAGTTTAATGAGGGTAAACTTGGAATTGTGGCATTTAATAGGTTCATTTTACTATACTTTTTCTTATATTTGAGACCACCAATTTTATTTTTCTTCTTCTTACATTTGAGACCGGAAGGAGTAAGTATGATTGGTATGAGGGCCATATTATTGCTCACCACCACTTATACAATCTGCAACGATTGTCAACATCATAGCCTCATGCCCATGTTAATCGACTCGTCATCTAAACAACATATCTCTATCATTGTGTTTGTCTCTGTTGTTGCCTCTGCCATAGTTGTCTTCATCGTTTTGGTTCTCGCTGTATAACTACCGCTGCATATCATTGTTTCAACACCGGCCAGTCCAAATCATAAGTACAAATTGATCTCGTGTTTCGACATTTAGCTCAATTCCAACATTAGTTTAAATGGATCCCCTATTTTAGAAAATATACACCAAAAACAAGAAGAATATCATTTTGTATTAATTTGAACCAACCTTAAATCAATAGAGGTTTATACCATGATTAAGACTTGATCGTGTTTCCCAAGAAAACAATTTTCCCCTAAAATGTAATGATGTGGACCATGTGGTGATTTGTTGAGTGAAGATCAGAGATATGTGGTGGTGAATCTCTGAGAACTTGTTGCCGCTGTGGTTCATGTTGCTTCGGTGAGTTGAAGAGCAAGCTTCATCGTCGGAGAAGAATGGTGAATGTTGACACGTTAGCACTCCAACACTCAAATCTATGAAAGAGGTGGTTTATGTGCAAAAGTTAGGTGAATGAAAGTATACCCGAGTTGAGTGTGAGGCAGAGTCATGCTTATATTGGCTGAGAGTGTTAACCATCTCCAGGTTTTGCTTGCGTAAATCCTCCATTAGAGATTACCTAAACGGTGTCGCAACCATAAGAAGTGATGATTGTCATTTGTCAATGCTAGACAGTGTTGCAAGCAAATGAGTTCAATGGTGGTATTCAATATAGCGCTACTATTTTAAAATCGTACATATTTTAATAGTGTCCTCGTCATTGTTCATGAAATTTGTCGGGAGCTTGTGTCGTGCACCTTCTTATTTTCCTTATTTGTTTTAAAGTTAAATAAGTATTTCATCCTTAAAATTATAACAAGTTTTGATTTTAGTTCCTACAAAATAAAAATGAGATATTTTAAAATGTGGCCAATTTAAAATAATAATCACATTTTAAAAAAATATATATATTACCTGAACAATTTTTGACTTGATATCCCATAATTTTGTTGAAAGTACTAGGTAGGGACGAAGGTAAAAACTCAACTTTCACATTCCCATCCACCAAAATACAAAAATTAAAAACCTTCATTCAGTTTCCCTTCTCCCACTATCGAATCATCCCCATTTCAACTCTCTAAAACCCTTATTTTTCAATTTTCTTCATTTTCTCCCTCAAAATCCAAAATCTCATCTTTCTAAACTCAAAATCGTCATTGCAAAGCAAGCATCATCTCCTTAATCTGAACCGCATCCAGTTCCCAAGATCGTCGTTCAGAGCATTCACGCTAAGAGAGAGATGATGACAGTACACGGTTCGTGCTTTCTATCTAAACTATTCATTCTCATTTTTATCATCCCCAAGTATCATGCATGTGTCTGACACCGCGACACGCCTAAAATCCAAACTAATCCTGACAAATTAGTCCCTCTGTTACACCGAGTTAGGGATTAGATTAATCTGTCTCCGGTATGAAAATGTCAGGACTATTTTGTGTTTTAGTTTTGTCATGGACTAAATTGACCTTCACAATGAGTCTTCACTTAAATTCTTAATGGAACTTTAGTCTACTTGAGTCAAAGAGGTTGTAATAGGGATACCATTTTATCACATTTAGGTTAAATTTAGGGATTTGGTTTTAGTCGCTGTAAGTTTTTTTGTTTGATTTCAGTTGCTGCAAATTAAAAAACTGTTGTTGTTAGTCTCTAATGTCGTCTTATTGGGCAACATTGCATGAATATATTGGGTCACGTAAGTCGTCAGAGACTAAAAACAGCTGTAATTATTATTATTATTTTTTATTTTTTAAGAAGCTAGATTAGCCCATCGAAATTGGCACCGAGGAGAATCGAACCTGAGACCTTGAGGAGCAGCACACTCCCAGGTCCTAAAAACAGCCGTAATTGAATCCAAACAAAGCAATTTACAGATAAAAAACGCTATAATTGCAGGGACTACAATCATATTTAAACCTTATAAAGTTCATTTTTATGTTTGGAGATTATACAATCTAAACTGCTGTGATCTAATTTACTCTGTACATATTATTATACTAAGAAATTATGTTTGCTCATCTCTTGCCATTTTTCTTTAGAATATTTTTCCTTAATGTATGTATATTTTTAATTAATTTACTGATTCTGTCCTGTATCTGATGTTACAAATCGGCATTATGGGGTTGTTCATGTCTTTACAGTGTAAGTTGAAAATCTAACCTTTGAGCTTTGTATGATACTATGATTCATTATCTAGGCAAAATAAGGCCAATTAAATTTTAATCTTTTGTTTTTTTTGGACATGTAGCCTAGCTGGTTGGCCAATCGTGTCCACCAACCCTAAAAAATTGCCTTGTTGCACTTTCTCGCTCAACCACATTAACTGAGAAAGGTACATAATCACCTTATCTTTCGCTCTTATCTATCTTTGGTCTGGTTTTCTACTCCTCATACAAGATATTAGTTGCCTGTTGTTCCTTTCTTTAACCTTTATATTCATGGATGCTGAAAGAAATCAAAATGATAATTGAAGAATATGATGTTTGTTCTCTTGTTATTTAAGCGTAGTGGAGATGAGGATGTTGTGTTGGATGTGTGGTAAGATTAGACGGGATATGATTAGAAATGACAACATTAGAGAGAAAGTTGGGGTAACACTTATAATAGAAAAAATGGTGGAAAATAGGCTTAGGGGGTTTAGGGATGTAGAGAGAAGACAAGTAAATTCTGTAGTAAGAAGAGTATATTAGATGGAGGATAGTCAAACTACTAGAGGCAAAGGAAGACCTTGAAAAACTATAAGATAAACTATTAAGAAAGATCTAGTGATTAATGAGTTGGATCAAGATATGACTTATGATAGAACATTAGGGTGTAATTTGATACATGTAGCCGACTCCACTTAGTGGGATGAGGCTTGGTTGCTGTTGTTGTATCTATTAGCATAAACACTTGCGAGTCTGATTGGGAGAGCTTATAAAACAACTAATGACATGTCCATAAGTAGATTTCAACTTATTTTCATAAGCTTTCCAGGATAACTTATGAAAACAGTTTATAGCCTGTATGACAACACATTGACTTTATTTTATCGTTAGTTTAAAAAAAAATATATATAAGTACTTATATATGATAAGCACTAAATTAAGTTGTTTATCCAAACAAGGTCTTACACTAGTAAAAATTTCTAATTTACGAACACTATTCTACTATAACTATTCAACAGTAAATTATTCAAGTTCTGGACTAGTTATATACTAGTATCATTTTTCCAGTTAATAAGTAATAAAGAATGAAGGAGACATTGAACTTGTGAAGGATAGTAATGGCAGTAGGAGTTATTGGATGATTAGTAACTAGCGTTTTTGTGTGTGTTGGGCTTTTTTAGCCTGGAAGTAAAAGGGAGTCCAAGCTCTGTAAGATCTCAGCCTGCATAATCACGCCGTAAGGCACATCTTGTTAAGAAAAGGTACTGTTGTGTGATAATTTTATTCAGGGTATTTTGTTGGAGCTGTTTTTGAATCATGGATGAAAAAACATAGCAAACAAACCAAGTCTCACTCTCTAGAGAGGAGAGGAGGATGTCCTAATTAGTAACCTACTACTACTAGTAAAATGGAGTGCCTTAATTTCGAGGGTTTAAAAACCACAACAAAAATCATTAAACTATGAAATCTTTACAAAATATAACTATAGGAAGGGCAATATACTAGCCTAGTGATAAGCTGCTACGTTTTTTTTATTAAATTCTTTAAGAAAGGCGTAAAAGATGAGATTGTTAGTAGAGTTAAGATGTCTGTAAAAAAGGGTAAGGAACAACCTTACTTTGCTGTCTGAGGGAGGAATTAGATGTCCTTGCTAAGTTGTGTTGTGTGTCCTTGAAGTTGTTAATTTCAAGTGAGCTGAAGGTTCACTTGTAAGCCTATTCTTTGTGTTTTTCATGATATTCATATCCATGTCACAATTTATTATATTCTTTGTGGTGAGCTTTTAAGTCACGGTCCCAGCCCGATGCATAACCGTCGCTAGTATGGTTGCAGGGTCGAATTTTTTAACTTTTGTCTGGGCTTTGGCGGGCGCTTCAAAGCAAATTTCCCGTGGTTTATTCAGGAGACACGCTAATAACGAAACAAATATTTTTATTTTAACTAATTTATTCGTAAAAGAACATCTTTTAACTAATTGACTAGTAATAAACATTTTTACTATGTATGATTTATATAGTAAATTACAATTACTGTATTAATTTTCTTCAAAATTTTATCTGCAAGATGATCAAGAGACACACTGCTAATTAAATGCATCAGTTAAATATGGAAATGGTCTTTGCAATATAGTTCACTTGAATTTTAGTCATGTAATTCCAAATCTTGACACTAATTTCTAATCACTTTTAATTTGGTCCCTCGGTCCATTTTGTTGCTGAAGTGGCACATATTTGATGATGTGCACTGATGCTTGGGATTAATACATGTTGACTCAAAAATTTCATTATGAAATGAGAAAAATGCCTTTAGCTCTCAAAAAACAATAATTCGTAAATTCAAAACCCAGAAAATGCAAGCAATCCAACAATCTTCATCTTGCTCCGGACACAACCAGTCAATATGACAGAACCACAATAATCGACCAACTCAACCCATCCATCACCGCAAAATTTGTGTGTTGGTGGATGAGTTTCTTGATGTTGGGTTGAATTTATGGGATTTGACCTAATTTTAGCATAAACAAAAAAAAACGAAGATTTTTAAGTAATTGGTTAATACAATTAAAATTTTAATGTGACTAGGCATGTTATAAGCCATGTCGGCAAGTGCAAAACACAGTCAGCTATGGCGCATCATTAAATTTGTGGAACTTCAGCAAAAAGTAGATTAAGGGATAAAATTTAAAGTGATTAGAAATTGCGGTGCCAAATTGAAAGAGAGCACTCATTTTTTAACATTTTCTATAACACTCACTTCTTTATTGGATAAAATCAATGTATATCCCACCACTTTGTATGAGTTCAATTTTCAAAGTGTAGTTCCACAAGAATTTAAATCAATAGGAGAGTGAGTATTAGAGAGAGTGTTTAGAAAAGAGTGTTGCTAACGTTACTAATCGAAAGAATTTGGAATTACACACACGAAAATTCAAGCGAGTCATGTTTACATGAACCATTTGCATATTTGTTTTTAATCATGAATAAAATCACACGCCTAAATTATAAAATTTGGAATACTGATGAAAAACATATTTTTTTAACCACTTAATTCTTGAAATATTATTTAAAAAATTTTAGAACATTATGAGGTCGTTTAATTTGTGTAGCCCACCCTACTTGATGAGATATGCTTGGTTGTTGTTGTTGAATTGACTAATGACAATCAATTATATCAAATGATATTTTGTTATTGAATTATAATTAATGATATTAAATTATATTTAGTTATTAATTTTGTTAAAATGATACTATATACTCCATTTGTCGCAAAATGACTGACTTAATTGACTAATTCACGCAAATTATAAAAAAATATAAATAAAAAGAGAAGAGAGTAACTTTACTAAAGTATCATTATCATGTATTTGTGTGCTCACTTTTACGAGTGGAATGTATTGAATTGGAAGAGATGTATGTATTAGGACATAATTTAATAAAAAATAATTAATGCTCTATTGAAATTTAAAAAGATTATTCATTTTTGTGAAAAAAATTACAAGTATGTCAATCATTTTGATACAACGTGAGTAGTTTTTATTTAATAACATTTTTTTAAAAAACTTATTAAATAATAATTTTTAAGCTATTGATTTAAATTTCAATTTACCGTTGCTAAAAAAAAATGTTTCCTCCGTTAGAAAATACATAGCAGTCAACCACTTAACACATGTCAATAAACAACTTTAACCGTTAATATCTTTAATTATCTATAGTAAAAAATTAGAAATATTTAATATTTTGAAAATATTTATGAGACAAATCGAACAACATCTTGCATGTTAATATTTGTTTTTATATATTAGTTAAAAAATATGGTTAAAGTAAGTTTTGTAAATAGTGCACATTGTAAATATGCGACTTGTATTTTGAAATGGATGGAGTAGCAATGTATCCGATCCGAACACGTTGATTTTGCACATGTACTATATAAATCCACAGATAAAGAACAAGTTAAAAAATTGTCATCTCGAAACACAAAGGATGTTGTGATTTTTTTTTAAGCAGCTAATGACTAGAATTTCACCTCTTAAGATGAATAAGTGGGGTGTTCGAGGTTCGAACCTCGACCCCTGCATATATCATGTAATGTTCCTACCAACTGAGCTAAGCTTACGCGGACGGATGTTGTGATTTGTTACTTGTAATGGAAAAATGAATATAAATAATTTGACTTTTGCTAATAAAGTCTTTTGGACAAAATAATAATCACATTTATTACAATACCATGTTATGTAAAAATGAATATAAATAATTTGAATTTTGCCACTAATTCTTTTTGGACAATAATAATAACATTTATTATAATACCATGTATTGTAATGGAAAATTAAAATATAAATAATTTGACTTTTTCTACTAAATTTTTGTAGACAAGATAATAATCCCAATTACCTTTTGATTTTTTGTGTTAACTCTCCGGTTTCTAGGGGAAAGGATCCTTAGTAATCAGGAGTTCGGTCGGGAGGTAAATAATGTCTGGCGAAAAATTGTTCCCATCCACCGAGGATCGAATTCGGGTTCTCCGAAACGATTCGGTTTAGGGGAGCTAATTAACTTCTTGAGCTCAATCACTTGGAATCCCAATTATCACAATATGTTGTTTTGCTATGGAAAAATGAATATAATTTATTTGACATTGTTTTTGTTGAAAAATTAATTTGACTTTTGCTAATTAACTTTTAGACAAAATAATTTGACTTTTGCTCATTAACTTTTTTAGACAAAATAATAATCACATTTATTACACAAACGTCAAGTGTCAATCACTTGAATTGGTAAACTGTTCACAGAACGGTTATTTTGGGATGCAGAAGTAGGGGAAGTTCATGAACCTTGTCATGCAGATCTCAAGCCAAAAAAAATTTAAACAATTTTCTTTTTAGTCAAATTAATTAATTAAATAAAAATAAATATTTCTTATCATCTACATTCCATGCCTCATTTCATTTGGATGCCTTTTTACATACAAATGCAAATTGATTATGTGTGGCTCCCCACTTCTCCAATCTGCAGTGATAGGTACGATTTCTTGTAACAAACTTAGTTTATGATATTAAAATTTTCAAAAAAAATCCTTACAATTCTAATGCTCATATTGCTATTTCACATCTGAAGATTGTAATTTATGGATCCAGTTTTAATTTAATCATCTTCATTTTGCTTGATTGTTATTCACTATGACTCTGCCATAATTCCTTGAATTATATTTTGTTATAGACTCATAGTAACATTTATATTTTGAGCCTCCCATCATATGAATTTCCATAGATCATAATATCATATAATTCTATCTTGATTCAAAATTATTTTTTGCTTGTTTGGGTGATTAAGATAGTATATAATTCACTCTCAGTGTTAGTATAATGATCAGAAAAATATCAAATTTGTTGAGGATAAACACTTATTTTGTTGTATATCATAAAAGGTGATAAAAAAGTTGGGGGTGCAAATAGAAGAGAGGTTAGAACGGTGAGTGAGCATGGAAGAGCATCCAGAGAGAGCAGAACTAAGGAGACTGCAGAGGGAGCAAGAGAGGGAGAGAAGGCGCATACGCGACAGACAAAGGAGACAAGCCATGACTGAAGAACAACGAGAAAGACACCTTGCGCGCCGCCGCAGAAATTACCAGCTTCGAAGACAAAGAGCTGCAAATGCTAATAATGTTCATGCTCCATTCATTCCCCTTCCTCCTAACCCTCTTGCTTTTGAGTCAAGTGCTGGTGAAGCTAGTACCAGTGATGAGTTTCAAGGGGTTAATCCATCTACGTTACTTGACTATAGAGCCATATCTCATGGTATTTCTGTACCACATTATGGCCTCAATCAAGGTCAAGAAACACTGAATTTGGGAACACAAGTTTCGCATGAAGGTGAGAGCATTGTTACATTCAATTTTTCATAATCAACGATTTCAATTTTTTTCATTATACTGATTTTACACGTTGATTTATTTTTCTTTTAATGTTGCAATGTTAACAATAGGATCATCATTGAACTTGGAATCTCTAGCTTATAAGCTGGATAATCCACCAAGAAGGGTGCGTCTAACTCAGCTCAGACACCTTGCAAGGAACATTGTAGGTTCGATGGTTGATTCTGCTAGTATTCACCAGGTTGCAGCTGAGTTGAAAACAAATGAAGATGGGGAAGTTTGTGATTTTGGTTAGTAATCCCTTTAGACTCAATTATATGCTAAAGTAACTATATACATAGCTAAGGGTATATTTGGTGTGACTTGTTTGAACTTATATATGTATGTATTGGCATAATCATTTATGAAATTGTTAGGGAGAATGTATGAAAACAATTTATGACATTTTCGTAGTTTCAGTTTATTTCCATTAAGTACCCTAGCTTATGAAAACAACTTATAGTTTATACAAAAACAGTTTGACTATATCTTATATTTATTTTCAAAATAGCTTATACATAAGCGCTTATATGATAAACACTTTTGCTATAAGCTACAAAATAAGTTACTTATCCGCACAAGGCCTAAGATTAGTGGTCAGTTTCATTTTATTTATATAATCAAAACATATTTCATTTCAAAATTACTCTTTCTTTTTGTTTAATTTTGTAAGAAAGCTTATTTTATTGAAGAGTATTTGGAGAGTAAGACCATTAAATAAGGTGAAATTTGTAGATTTTGCTTATATTTTGGTCACCATTTACGACTACATTTTCTTTCTTCTTGTATTTGAGTACAGAGTAATAGTAAGTTGGGCATAGAGAAATGTATAAGTTGGCAGCTTTTGGCATCTTTGATTATAATTAGTTTGAATATTCTTCAAAATTTCAGGTAGCACACAAAAATCCTTGCGTTTGAATTCTGTGAAGCGTATGGCTCGATCAACAAATCCTCCTCCCAAAGAGACTGAAATTCAGAAGGACAAGGATTTGCCACCAGGAGAGATTCAGTTACTTGATAATCAAAGCTTTATGGCTACTAGTTAAGGTGAAAGTGAGAGGTTGACTCAAAGCTACGCTACAGAATAGTTGCATAAATAAGGACTAATTTTATACATTACATGTAGAAATTAAAGATACATACATGTATTTTGGGGAAATGTTTTTTTGTTTTCTTTTTACATTACAAAACTACAGTAGTGTTATCCCTTTGTTTTCTATTTACAATGATTTATATGTGTTAACTATGTAATCAACAAATAAAAGTGAAAACATTTTTTGAAACCAACGTACTAATTTTATCTGATGTGTCAAGTCTGAGTTTAAAAGTCTCCTATTAGATGTAAATGTTGGGTCACGAGGGGAGTTTGGGAGGACCGACCACAACGAGGCTAGAATAACCACACTTGCAAGAGAGACGTCACATTCTTACCCAAAACCTTAAGGCAATGAGTTTATAGGCCCTCTTACTTATAAGGTGTTCAACCTTTACTCTTTTATCCGATGTAGGACATATAACTCACACTTGTACACAACAACACTCCCCCTCAAGTGTGAGTCCATTAATTCATCATGCTCCCCCTCAAGCGGAAGCTAGTACTTGCTTTGTATCGTCGTTGCTGGGTTCTCCGCAAATGGACCGGCTGCCTCGGTCTTACCCTTTGCCGAACGGAAACTCCCCCTCAAGTGTGAGTCAAGCGGAAGCTTTTACTTGCTCGTATCGCCGTTGCTGATTTCTCCGCAAACGAACCGACACGCTTGTACTGCAGTTGCTGTTTTCTGCGCAAACGGACCGGCTGCCTCGTCTTACCCTTCGCCGAACGGGACTCTGATACCACTGTTGGGTCGCAAGGGGAGCTCAGGGGGACCGACCACATCGAGGCTAGAACAATTACATTTGCAAGAGAGACGCCACACTCTTACCCAAAACCTTAAGGCAATGGGTTTATGGGTCCTCTTACTTATAAGGTGTTCAACCTTTACTCTTTTATCCGATGTGGGACATATAACTCACACTTGT
>Ga0315914_1011695_pt1 | contig 10407 bp, 3 predicted proteins | sample MpolenodulesMG_FD_203920 | JGI IMG/M metagenome (GOLD analysis project Ga0315914, IMG submission 203920) | Medicago polymorpha root nodule microbial communities from Los Angeles, California, United States - elongated nodules | ecosystem: Host-associated > Plants > Roots > Nodule | place: USA... | reverse complement strand
GGAAGATTTAAAAACAATTTTCATTGGTAGTTGATTATAGAGAAAATAAAAAAGAGAGCAAATTGAATGCACTTTGCATTTAATTTTCCTTTGAAAAAGATAATTTTTTGAAAAAACATAATTAAATACGATAAAAGTTAGTCTTTTTTGCTTATAATTTGGGACAAAGAAAATGAGTTTTTTTTGCTTATACTTTGAGACGGAGGGAGTACGTGAAGTCTGAAAATTGACCTTGTAATTAAATAACACATATTCTGACCTTGTAATTCCAGATTCTTATTATTTATAACCCTGTAATATACGCGAAGTTACAAAATGCAATCAAGAGATTGAATTTTTTTCATGATTTCTTACTGGCGTGTTAAAAACGTTAAAATATGATTTTACACAAAAAAATTATAAATTTTCGACAAAAATGACAAATTAATTATGAATTTTTAAAGTGTCAAAAACTCAAAAAACAAAACAACGGAAACTTTGACCTATAAATCGAATTTTGAGCTCATTATTTGAAGAGACATCTATAAAAATACATAAAAAGGATCTTTAAAGTTTCATAGCATTTCAAAGTCGTTTAAATTTATTTTGATTTTTCAACCAAAACGTGCAAAATTGAAATTTTGTTCCGAGTAAGCGTATACTCACATGTCAAATTTAGTTTCCTAATTTTGCAGGCATGACTAGAACATGATAAGAACTTTCACAATGAAATTTTGTAGTTTTTCAACTAGATACAAATTAATTATAAATTGTTTAAGAAATTCATAATTATGGGAGAATAAAAATTCATAATTAATTTGTCCTTGGTCGAAAAAATTTAATTTTTTGCGTAAAGCTATATTTTAACTTGCTAAACATATATGGATAAAATAGTGAAAAAATTCAACCTATACGTCACATTTTTAGACGCGTATATTATAGGGTGGTCAAAAATAAGAAGAAATTAAAGTTACAATGCTAGAATACATGTTCTGTATTTTTCAGGGTCATTTTTCAGACATAATGTATATTACAGTATTAGTTTGAACAATTAACCCTTTAAAATAAGGGAGATGAATCCGCCATTAGTGTGCTAAATAAAATTAGGAGATAAATGTATTTTCCGTGACCTATTTGCGTGTGAGAATTTTTAGATTTTGCCCAAGAAAATATTTTAAGTGGGTTAATGGGCTATTGTTTGTGTCATATATAAAGAAAGTACCGATTGAGTCAGGGCAAGTGCCCGGGGTCGCCGGGCGGTAAAACCACCCATGCTTGAACCATAACTCCCTGATCCACATGCCGCAACCGAAGTTGTTTTTACCTTCAAACAAAGCATCCATATTACATTCAAGGTCCTTAACTCTGGCCTTTTACATTGCATAATGACACCATTCTGCTGCTGGTCCGTGACTGTTCTGTTATTTTCACAGACAGATAAACCTAGAAAATACATTTAACCACGATTGCTCTATTTGCTAATATTAAGTTTAGTATAATTTTTAAGGATATAGTATGTGTGGATATTACATATTTCCGAAGATTCAAAATACAATATTATGCAACTTAAGTTGACTCAGCTTAATTTACTTCACTATAAATGATAAAAGGAAGGATCATTATGGAATATCTTTCAGGAAACATCATATAGACATGTTGGTAAAGTATCTTTCAGCAAATTTTTACAACCTATTCAGGATAATTTATGATAAACACTTTTTCTATAAGCACTTAATTAGAAGAATTTCAAAGTGATAATTGGCTCTTGATGTTGTTATTAAGTGTTCAGTTCTGGTTTTCCAATCTAGACTGAAGATCACGCACAAACTAAGTTTGCAGGGTGCGTGAAATTAGATGATACTTATGCAATGATGAGAAATATTGAGAATTCGGTGAGAAGTGTTTGTATGTAGCTGACTCACATGTTTAAGCACTGCAGTTTGATGATTCTAAGAAGCTATGTCAAAAGGCTCTTGATATTTATAAAGCAAACAGTTTGTCGCCTTTGACGATGCCACCGTCAGCTAAGTTAAAAAGCTAATGGAAATGATACATTTAACCATTTATTAAAGAAACAATTAATGTTTAAATATGATTAATTTACTAAAACACTTTTATTAATCTTGACAAAAAAAACACTTTTATTAATTATAGTCCGAGGATACCTCACTTGGGTTGTTATTGATTGATCTGTAAGTGTGCTCCTCCTCAAATTTTATGTGGGTTAATTTAACTTCTTTTTTTTTAAAATTATGGTCAGGGATAAGAGTGTGTTAGTTGAAAAAACAAATGTTGTATTGATATTATAAAATAGAAAAATAATTTGAGATAAAAAAAATATGGATATTGTAAAAGAGAGATAATTTGAGATAAAAAAAAATAGGAAAGAGGACACATGATATGAGACGGAGGAAGTGTCGTTTTTTTTTTTACAAAAACAAAACGATATTCTTTCATTCAAATAGATATAGTACATTAGATATAATAACATGTGTAGGAGAACAAACTCACAACATCCTAGTTAGCATACAACGGTTGAATGCCTACAAATATTATGATAAAATATAAGTCACCGAAATACCCAAACTTTCAGATCTGCAACTTTGACACTCAAATCATTGATTGAATCTGTAATTGACTGAAGCTGATCTTTCAGTAGAAATCAAATGAACACCGCAACAAGATGCGAAATCAAACAACAACAAACATAACACCGCACTCAGATGATGAAATCACAAAAAAAAAAACACAAGAAAAAACTTGATATATGTGCAAACCGCTTGTTTAGATTGAAAAAAAAAGAGGAAAAGAGATGCAAAAAGATGATTCTGGGGTCAAAAAATGGATACTGCAATCGGCTTGGTGCCTTGTTCTGAGGTTGACATCTTAATTACTAATGTCGTTTGGTTATGTGTAAACTAAGACCTGAGTCATACCCATTGGAGGTTCTAGAAAGACCCGACAACAACTTCTTCCTTGAACCTCCGATGGATATGATTCAGGTCTCTTTAGAAACATAAAATCAAGTGCGACAAGTAATTAAGATGTCAACCGCAACTCAGAACAAAGCACCAAGATATTTTCAGTATCCATACATATCAGTTGTTCAGAATGAATTTAGAAATTCATACCTGCAACGAGGGGGTTCACAAGCTAATGCAGCTAAAGCTAAACTAGATATCCAACAAGCAAGGGTTAAACTTTATCACATGTTTCCAGACAAGAAGAGAAAAGAAGATCTCCATTTTCTAGGATCGTTGAATTTTTCATCATCTTCTTCTATACTACATGAAACTTTGATCGAATCAAAGACATAGAGAAAAAATACATTGGTCTTTTTATTGGATGAGATTTATAGAAAAACTAAACTCTCTGGTCACTATTATAAGTAAAAAAAATTATTTTCTAGTTTCGTTTCATAAATGAGAGACCACATACATTATTTATTCAATGAATCAAAAAAATGAATTTTTAGTTATAATAGTGATAAGAGGATGTATGATGAGAATAATTAATAAATAATTGGATCTAAATAATATAATAATAGTTTGTCAAAAAATGTTGAATATAATAGTATTTTTTATTACCTTAGTCAAAGGAAATTTTTTTATTTTGACTAAGTCAAAGGAAAATTTATTGTATTAATGAATACTATTTTTTGGTCAAAAAATAATATTATGTTAAATTAAAAAAATGTAATATTTATTATGCTTTGATGCGAGTTGTTTCTGATTTTTATGTGCCCAACTGTGGAGGTTAATCATTTTAGTTTAAAGGGCTTTGAATAATTTTTACATTAGTAGGTTAATCAAGAGCGCTTAAATGAGATAATATAGGTCTTTTACAGTCTAGCAACATTGTTATTTGTATTATAACAATAGCATTATTATTATTACCTTGGTCAAAATATATATTTTTTTCATTATTTATGATGGTTTCAAAAATAATATTACCTTACTTTTTAGTCAAATAATAATAATAATAATGGCTTTTAAAAAAAAATGTTTTGATAATTTTGATAATGTATTGAGAGTTGGTTGTGATTTTTATATGTGTAATAAAAAAAAAAAGTCTTTTATATTCTAACAAATATTTGGTTATGAATTCAAACTTGAGCAACGACGTTATTTGTATTATAATAACAGTATTATTATTGTTACCTTGGTCAAAATAAAATTTTATTATCATTTATGATGGTTTCAAAAGTAATATTATCCTACTTTTTGGTCAAATAATAATAATAATAATTGTTTATTTTAAAAAATATTTTGATATTTATGATAATGTAATGAAAGTTGGTTGTGATTTTTAAATGTGTAATCGTAGAGATTAATCATTTTTTCGTTACGTAGAGATTAATCATTTGAGTTGAAAAAGTTTTGAATCATTTTGAACATATATTCTTGGAAAATATCTAAAACATCTCATTCAAAAATTGATAGGTTACACGAGGGTGCTTAAATGAATTGACACGAGTCTTTTCTAAAGTTTAAGAATGCATGTTAAAATATGTAATCGAGTATAATAATGTTTCCTAACAAAATAAAATATATTTTAATCATTAACCGACATCGGTTGGTTTAGTCAGTGATATTGGCTTTAGACATTGTAGTGTGCTCCTCTTAAGGTATCATATTTGATTTTCTCCGATGTCAATTTTGATGAGTTAGTTTGGTTTCTTCAAAAAATTATTATTATTTTTATTATTATTGTTGTTGTCGCCGTCGTCAAAATAAATTGTTTTCGTTATTACTTAAGATATCATGTTCAATTATCTTTGATGTTAAATTTGGTGAGCTAGTTTGCCTTCTTCAAAAAATTATTATTATTATTATTATTGTTGTTGTTCTTATTATTGTTGTTGTCGTCGTCGTCAAAATAAACTGTTTTTGTTATTAATGATGATTGTAAAATAATTGAATTTCTTTATTGATATTTAAGATAATTTAACGTGAGTTAGTTGTGGTTTTTATATGTAATATGTACAACTGTGAATGTTAATTACTTGAGTAGTATTCGAATCAATTTTATACAACTATTTTTCGAAGAAATTTGAATCATCTCATTTAAGATTGATCTTCTTTGGTTAGTAGTATGAAAATAATTATCTAATCTGAGTTTTTAAATTATTTATTGGGTTTAATAAGTTGTTAATTCTTATAAATATATTATTTTTATTTTTTTCGTTCTTCTAAAACTTTTCTAGAAACAGTATTCCACAAAAACAATTATCTTAGTAAATTTGTCCCTTACGGTTAAAAGAAAAAACTGCAGCATTGTATGGATTAAAATATGCATTTGTCTTATGAAGCTGATGTAAGTGATACATCTACCTCACATGTGTAGAGAGATGCTAGTCAAGCAACTGATCTTTGTAATCAAAATTCAATTAAAACCCAAAAAAGCTTCACATAGTTCATGATGGGTAACAAATTTAATCAAAATTCAATACCATAAAAGGGACAAACGCCTACTCCACCATACAATATTCCTTTGCAATCCAACATAGCTAACATAAATGTGGTTAGTCTATTTAGGTTTTCATCAAAATATTAATCATCCACCACAACGTATTTATGTTTATGAATAAAATAGTGTTAAAATTGGTCATTTAAAAGGAAATCTAGTACTAAACCTACGAGATTAAATAATTTGTGGCTTGTCTTATGAGAAATATATGAAAATAATTAAATTCCAAGAGAGCAATCTATAATATTATACAAGTTACTCTTATGATTTAGTTAAGATTCTTATGATTTAGTTGGTTAATTAGGATTAGTTGATAGCTAGTTAATGGAGTTGGAAGTTAGTTACACAGCTGGTTAGTCCATGAAGTCCTATAAACAAGGACTAGTGCGTACTCATTTTTGCATCTTTTAATCAATCTATTCATTTCTATAATGAGTTTCTATGAGTATCTTCTACATGAGTACTTTTATGATTGCTCTCTTGTTTACATCTATGATCTTCATCCTTAAGATTCTACGATTTTCTACAAAGACATATGGAGTAATATGGGTAAAACAAAAATCATAGAATCTTATAAATTGATTGAATGTTATTATTAAATGTAGATCTAAATGAATCTATTGGTATATAAAGTTCAAAATGACTCTAAATTAAATACTAAACTAATAAAAATAAGCTAAAAACTTAATTAAAATGACTCTAAAAATAGTGAATGACTGATTGTCATCACAACTCTTCTATGAGTACAATCCTAAATAAAAAATATTTGAACACACTCATATTGAATGAAAAATTTTTAAAAAAATATTAAATAATGTTGATTGATGTGATTAAATTATTTTTGTTTTATTTTTTCATTTGATATAAGTGTGCTCAAATGTTTTTCATTTGAGATTTTGACCGTAAAAGAGTTGCACCTTCTTGGATAATAGAGCACTCTCAAAGGTGCACACAAAACCTACCGTTATATATGGTCACTTGACACTTCTCTACAAGCAACTTTTCTTATGTTTTGAACTACGACACCATCATAATTTACGGGGTGTCAATGTCATGCAATATTGGTCAACCACAATATCATACAACGGACATATTGATTCCTAATAAAAAATGACTATATCTAGTTCCTTAAAAAAAAAATCACGACAATATGTAACAATTAAAAACTTTTTCTAATAGCATTATGTGACAATTTACATGTCGTATAAATAATGGCAGACATGTATTATAAACAAAAAATAAAGAGATATTTGGTCTTTACAAAGAATTTTTAGGACATAACCAGAGGGAAGAGAAAAAAAGAGAAGTAATAGAGTGAAGTTACACTGTAGAGGATGCAAATGAAGTACAAGGTATGAGTATCATTTCATATATTTATTAGCCACATATGCCTCTTACTTTGAGCACAATTCAGCCACATATACACCACAACACCCCAAGCAATATAGCGAATTCATCACCCGAATTATACCTCCACAACTAGGATATAAGAAATGAAGTCATTTATTAAGTGTTTTATGCACAATATTAAAATACTAAAGATCTGCATTGTCAGTGTAAGATCTGCATTGTCAGTGTAAAACAATTTTACACTGATATTCAATCAAAATTCACTAGATTGCCATATCACCTCAATTTTGTATGGGTAGGTAGAAAGTTTGTAATGATATATGGAAGTATTTTGATATTTCATTGAATGTTAGTGTAAAAATATTTTACATTTCTGCATGCCCATCAAACTCATAGAAAAATAGAAAGTCAGTACAACAGTTTGTTTATATGGTAAGATTGACGAGGTATAAAACAAAGGGTAATACTTACATAATGTGCCTTAGGCACATTTCATCGTGTTATTCACGCAATTTTTTTTTTTAAAGAATGTAGTTTTACCACCATTTTTTTGCAACAATTGACTTGTAAGATTTTGGCAGTTCACAGAAATTCACTTTCAAAACCAGATGAAAACTAAGCAATACCAATTATTTTCCTAAAACAAAATAAACGAAGTCTCATTTAATGTAGACACGTCTTGAATGAGAAGCCACATTTGATAACTTCTATTTTTCACAACAAAAATTACCTCAAAATGGGAAAATATAAACTTGGCCGTAGTTCCAAACAAGCATGTGTTTGGTTGTGCGTGGAGACTTACCGAAACACTTGCATCTTTTTGGGAAAGGAGACACGTGTGTTTCAGTTGGTGAATATTGTTAAATTCACCTAGTTTTTTTGGTTGTTGTTGAGGATTTAATGTTTATCATCATTAAAATCTGTATAATGGACATACCACCTCTCCAAGTCTACGGTCTCCTTACATGAAAATACCACGACACTTAAATTTTGTTTGGAAAAAATTCAATTGACTGGATGCTTGTATCAAAATTAATTTTTTATTTCTTTTAAATTATAAATCATTTAGTAAACCTTTAAATTACATTCATATGGTTATTTTTAAGGCGAGTCTTAAACAAGTTGTTTCTTCTTCTTTTCCATTTTTTTTTTTTGTAAAGAAAACCAGAATAATAAAAAAGTTTATGTAGAGATGCAGTGGGGGTGGAGATGTCCAAACACGTGGTTCTATTTTTTACTCCCGTTGGATATCGTGTACAAGGATACTCGAACCCCGTTGAGTTTGGGAACAGGGAAGGCAAAATCCGTCAACTTTCCACCCTGTTGTCATATCTAACTCTATCTATGGGATTTCAAATATGTAAATTGGTGGTAATATTATGTGTGTATTAATTAAATATTTCATATAAATGTAATTTTAATATTTTGATAATTGTATAATTTTGTTAAGCTAGTGCTTCTTTGTCCACAAGTCCTACAAAAAAAGCTAGTATTTATTTCATTTTTCTAAATACAAATTATAACACATCTACATTAATTGAAGATGGATCTCGATTGCGTATCTTTTACCATTCATGAGATAAAATACGAGAGGTTGAGCTTCCTTCATCACCGTTTAGATTTAGAGAGTAGTTTTCAACGTATGATTACATAACACTTAAAGAACTAAACCTCTTAGAATAGCGATTTCTCATTGGACTCAACTATGAAAATGTTATATTCACAAACAACAATCTTATGAAAATGTTCATCAATAATTAGGACCATATAACTTACTTTAATAATAATTCATAAATATTTGATTCTGTCAACCCATAGTTGATTAATTACATAATTAATCCAACATTCCCATTACATAATTTATATTAATAATATGGTTTGTTATGATCAAACTGATCCTTAGCTGTATGAAAGTGTTTCATCAGAAATTGAAGTTTGTAACAAAGAGATATTGTTTTATTGTAATGCCACAATTTTAACATGTCAAGCAGGTTACAATCAGAATTTGAAGTTATGAAAATGTGCAGAATAACTAACTAACAAACAAATATAGTTGGATTTATCCACAACTAACTAAGCTTAGAATATGAATTATACTTCAACACTTTCTTGATGGCAGACTTAGCAGCTGTGAACAATTATAAATGAGGATGAGCTTGACTGAAGTACCCCTTACAATTCAAATTATAAAGATTTGAAGTATACTTTCTTCATCTTTCATTTCTTACAAATTTCAGTTTTGAAATAAATCCAGAAACATTAATGAAGTATATCTTAGTCAATTCCATTAAGAAAGCTCAAGTAAAAAAAGAATGTGTGGAAGGGTAAATTAAAAGGATAACGATACATTATTATTTATTAGATATATGTAGAAGAAAGACCAAGTGAGTGCCATGAGTCCCACATCGAGGAACCTATAAAGCAACATGGGTGATATCGGATATAAAACATGCTGCCAGTTAAGTCTTAAATTGTCGAGGTTACAAAAGATTTTGGAAGTGAAGCAAGGTAAGGCAATATTTAACCATTGTTTGAGTTTAAATATTTTTTTACTTTCTCTCACTTTCAAAATTTGTTGTTCGAAAATCATATTGCAATTGTTACCACCAATGTTTTCCAATATAACATTGGTATGGTACACCCCTGATTAGTTCTAAAGTTTTTATTTTTATGCCACACTCTATCAAATTGTAAAATTTAGTTTAATTATTAGGGTTTGTCTAACATGTGTAAAATTGTATATGTTAAAGATATTAAGAGTAGATTTTTTTTATTGAAAACTACAATTGTTTATTAAAGAATTATATATTTAATATAAAATGTAAAGTTCCTATACAAACGTACTATTTTAAACTTCTTATCATGTACAAATTTGCACATGTTAGAAAAACCCTAATTATTAAACAGTGTAATGCAAAAGTTTATGTTGCATTGAATGCATTGCATTAATTTTGATAAAAGCTTAATATCTAATGTTTTTAAAATGTGTCCTTAGGGCAGAGTGCAAGGCGTTTGTTAGCATTTCTTAAAAAAAATATTATTAAAATAAAAAATCGTATATAAATACGGTGAATTAAAGGGGTCCAAGCCCCAAGAAAACAACCAACCTTTACCTGGTTAGCCTATTTGAATATGTGGGACCAGTTAACCTATATGTAATATTATGTATCTGATGAATATGCTCCACCAACGTCCTATACGGATGAGAAGCAACAACACTCCCATCCTTTAGGAGCGTGATAACATTCAACGCGTTGGAGAAAATATGGATTTTTCGAACCATTGCGCGACTCCAATTATTGTTGTTTTTATTCGTTTGAAGTGGCTGAAGCTGGTTTTGGCTAGACACACTTTATGAACCATGGCTATAACCTAATGGAAAATTCGAAGGCAACACCAAAATAAGAGGTCAATGAACTTCATTAACATAACCATAATTTTTGAGATTCAACATATATAAGCCATTCCTTCCACTCCAGATCATCAAGAAACTTCACATCATAAAATTGTTGAAACCTGAGCCAAAAAATCCTAGCTTTCACACAGTCCCTCTAACCATACTGCAGATAGCTGTCTAAAGGGGACACTCGTAGACATACCGGAAGAAAT
>Ga0315914_1011694_pt1 | contig 10407 bp, 4 predicted proteins | sample MpolenodulesMG_FD_203920 | JGI IMG/M metagenome (GOLD analysis project Ga0315914, IMG submission 203920) | Medicago polymorpha root nodule microbial communities from Los Angeles, California, United States - elongated nodules | ecosystem: Host-associated > Plants > Roots > Nodule | place: USA... | reverse complement strand
TAAATCTCCTTATCTCCTCAATTTTATTTTTTTTATGGAATATGAGTTATATTTTCACTCTCAATAGTTTAGCAATATGTAATTACTTTTTTGATATATGAAAATCAATTTGCATCATTATTGATACATGTTGATGTATTTTCACATTGATTATTTTCACATTTAATTCAATTGAATTCTCATCTACCAATCAAAAGCAATCTAAGAATAAGTCAAACAATATACATTTTTAATGTCATTAAAATTTCATTTGTGTTGTTTGTACATAATAAGGACATGTGTCATTGTTTTAGATAGAAGAAAGGAGAATACCATGTGGATTAGTTATTTCAACCATTCTCAAATGTATGTATAGGAGATACATCAATGAACTTAAAAAATAAAATTTTAATTATTATAATAATAATGACCAGAAATGTGTTATTTGAACATTTGCATGTCAATTTATGGGAAAATCATAGCTTTACAAAAAAAAAAATATTCACACTAAAACCAAAACAATGGAAAGATAAAATAAAAATATAAAGTGAGTTTGAGAGAAAAAATTGTCACAAAAATTATCACAAATTAGTTGTACAAATATCATTTTTTTTTTATAAATAAGGACAAAGTGAGTTTCTTTTAGTGGTGAAAAAATATCTTCTATTTCCTCTCTAAAACCTAATTAAAAAAATGATTGAACTGATCTTAAAAGTGTCCAAACCGTTGCTGATAAAGTTGAGCGGCAGTTAAGTGTCGTTGTAGTTTTTGAACAATTTCATAACTGAAAAGAGTAAAAACATATTGTTGCCGTATCGCGGTCCACAATTTGAAACAATGGTTATTATTTTGGTTACATGAAGCAATAGTTATTAATAACCGGCAACCTGTGATTTTTTCTCCTTGATATAGTTTTCAATTTTATTTTCCCTCAAACACTTGATCTCTCGTTCTTTGATTTTTCTTGACTCTTTTTTTCTCTCTCAACAATAGTGTTTCCCTAATTTTTCTCTCACAAAGGACACGGTAAAGGAAGAAGAAAGAAAAAGCCTTTTTTTTTCTTTTCTTCTTGTTCTGAACGCTATTCCTCTTTTTTTTTCTCCCAATTTTAATTTTTACCGCAGCACTTGAGAATCATATCCCTTTTATCAATTTCAAATGAATAAATCCAAAATAAATCCAATAAAATGGCCAAGACCAAAACAAAGAGAGGATGACTCTTTAGGCATCTAACAATTGTCTAGAGACATCTAAAAAAAATCCTCAAATGGCAGTTAATTATCACCGACTCTAAAACGGTTTTAAATTTTTTATATCAATTAAATTATTTTTTAAATTAATTTAATCGATTTAAAAAGTGTTTAAACGACAATTAACTATTGGTAAAGTGTTTTAGTTGCATCAGAGCAATCTCCAAACAAAGAAGAAACAGGGACAAAAAGCCCAAACTATAGATTGGTGGCCCAAGACTATCAAAGTGATATGTGAATCACACCCTACACTATCTCATTAATAGAAAAGACATTGTTAAGATTTTATAAAATTAAAGTGAATAGGAAATCTATCAAGTTATTCTTCTCAAATATACACGTAATCAATATCATAAATTTAAAGTGATAAATATTAATTTGAGATTTTTTTTGAAGAAATAATATTAATTTGAGATTGATACACATAATGTAACATCTTAGACGACTTTAAGCATTGTCGACTGACCCTACAAACCAACACGAGTCTTTTCAGCGTGTTTTGTTCTCACTCGCTTACCGGGAAACTTCCCGGTAGGTCACCCATCCAAAGACTACTCTAGTCAAGCACGCTTAACTATGGAGTTCTTATAGAATGGGGAGTGGTCGCCGGTGCACAAGGCATGACAATGAGCGGCTCCCGACAGCTTCTAGAGGAATCGAATCACATCAGAATGAGAGGGATCCGGAGGCCATGTAGATATGGGACTACATGGTTGAAGGAAGACTTATAAGAATTGTTTGGTACTATCTATATCAACAAGATACATTTTCTTTTTGGTAGCTCATTTCATAAGAACTCCACAGTTAAGCGTACTTGACTTGGAGTAGTCTTAGGATGGGTGACCTATCGAAAAGTTTTTCGGTAAGCGTGCAAATGAGGACAAACCACGCTGAAAAGACTCGTGTTTGTTTGTAGGATCAGTCAGCAATGCTTAAAGTTGTCTGGGATGTTACACATAATATTAATCAGGTGGTATTATTTTGGTAAAAAGAATTAGATAGTATAAATAGAAAAATAATCTTGACCAAAAAAAATAAATTAATATTCCATTTAAAAATTATCATATCACTTTACTTTGTAATTACGTTTTTACAAATATATCATTTATTGTGCAACAAAGTAATATTTTACACTTAATTTAATAGTTTTTCTAATAATTTGGTCAAAAAATAGTTTAAATTTAATAGTTTTTCTAATAAAAAATGCAGATTAATGAACTTTTCCACATGTTTGTATTAAAATGCTCTACTAGCTGGATACCTATACGACGAAGTGCTTTTTTGTTTTGTCAAGTAGTTTAGTGGCTAGAAACCAAGTGGAGTATCTGATGTTCGAACTCCAACCTCTATATATATTATGTAATGTCTCTACCAATTGAACTAAACTCACGAGAATAACGGGGTGTTTGTTTAATTCAACGATGGAAATTCTCTAACTTGGAGAATGTGAAAAAGTTGTATACTCAACATTTTGAGATTTATTGTTTTCAATTAAAAAACTTTACTTTTAACTTTCTTAACTAGTGCCTCTAAAGAAGTGGTTAGCATGACCATATTTATTTCGGTCAAAACGTGATTTTGTCATAATCAGTATTTTTATGTTTGTTATAAGAGACTTTTTTTTATTTTTTTATTTTAGAATCAATTTTAAGCTTAAACAACTATTCATGGTTTTCCTTTTGAGGTTGAATCAGTTCTATCTTTTTGAATTTTTCTCCATGTTAAAATTCATGTTAGTAAATTACAAGTCAAAAACAATTTTGATTTTAAGTATTCAAAGACTCAAATGCATATAAATCACTTTTTGCATAAATACATCCTAACATAAATTACTTTAAACTGAACTCACTTTTTAGTCGAAGTTAATTTTATAAAATCAATTCATTTAAAACTAATTTTCAACTCCTAACAACCAAACACACCCTAATACTTTCAAGAGGCTTCGAATAAACCAAAATCAAAAAAATCAAGAGGATAACCTTATCTCCATTCACAAGTAGAATAACTCCCACATCATCAAAAAAATCTTCATTTTCCATCTCACATCCAATTCCACACATTTCTTCAACCACTAATATCTAAACCTCATATATCCAACCCTTCATCACAAACACTTATTTCAAACAAAACCAAAACTAAAACCAAAACCAAACCAATAATCAATAATGGCTTCAGCTTCTGTTTCAATGTCTTTACCACTAACCCAAGCTACCCACAAAAACCTTCACAATCCTTCCACCACACCCTTCTTGAAACCATTGCCCTTTCCACAAGCAAAGAAGACACTAGTCAACAAGTCAACTTCAAAATCCAATGTTGTTGGAATTCAAGCATCATTGAAAGACAAAACAGTGAAGGGTCTAACAGCTTTTGCATTAACAGCCTCTATGGTGTTACCAGATGTTGCTAATGCAGCTGGAAATGATTTTTCACCATCTCTTAAAAACTTTTTGCTTAGCATTGCTGCTGGTGGTGTTGTTCTTACAGCTATATTGGGTGCTGTTGTTGGTGTTTCCAACTTTGATCCTGTTAAGAGAACTTAATTAAACTATGTTGTCACAATCTCAAAGGTTTATATTTTATCTTAATCATGTAATTTTTTTTTTCACCTTTTGATTTGTTTGCAATTGTTTCTAAGACAAGGTGAATATATACCAACAATTGCCAAGAACGTTTAAAATTGATTTAGTGTATGTATAATATGAATCGTTCAAATCTTAAATAAATGGTCGAGATTGATTACTATATGTAACTTTGAATATGAGATTTTTTTTATTTGAATGGCGAATCTGAGAAAATTGAAAGAAGCCTACTACTCAAGCCAAGTTGATGAAACAATTTAGAACTGTTTATTATTGAATTATTTTATGGACAATACTTAGATATTGTGCCTTAGACACAATTCATCAGGTTTGTGACATGATTTGTTCTAAACAACATCGTATATGTCTTTTTTGATGCAGCTGTTGAAATATAAAACTGATAGTTTTTTATGACAGTACCTATAGAACTTTACCTAAGTATTTTCCTTATTTTATCTAGATAACTATGCTGGCATGCTTTATTGTTCTGAAACTATACATCAAATTCTTACACACTCTAACACCATATGCAAATTAATGAAAACATGCATGTATTACATAAATTGAATTGCCCTACAGATTAACTGGACTAATAATATAGCGCAATACTTTGGAGGCGAGAGCATGCAAGAGTCGGTTCCTTTCCTTTAGGGACGACATGCTATGCCATGACCAGGAATAAATCTAGCATTATCTTCAGTGTACACATGAGTTTCATTTTTCAGCCTGAAACAATAATAATTTTGATGTCAAATTCTATGAAATTAGCTAGTTGGAAACTTTGGATTAATTAGAAATGGTTAAATAACACCAGAGATCCTTTAAGTTTGAGGTTTGTACACTTACGATTTGGACACGGTCTTGTTCATGATAGTAGATGAATGGAACCAAGCACCATCTAGATAGAGCAATTTCCCTTTTATTCTTGCTTCAATTCTTTTGTCCATTTCCACAGCATCAATCAATATTGGTTGGTCTGAAGCCTGAATTCAAAGCATAGAAATTTTATAAAAAAATCACAAGTAATCATAATAAAAAAAGTATGATTTTTTTTTTTTTTTTGCATACCATAACCCATCCCCATGAATCAGCAAATGATGGTACATGAGTCGAGTATGCCACCACATCTGCACCAAACGGGAAAGAAGGAACGAAAAGAAAACCAAAATCACGTAAGAAAAACATATGTTAGTCAAATGTCAAATTGCGCGACACCCACAATTTCTTGTATTGAATCGGTGATTCAATCATCACGAAATGTCCATGTTTTGTTTGAACAAGTGTTTTAAAAACTAAACCAAAGATCAAACGATGAGACATCTGAAGTCTAATTATATTCAATCGGGTTAAATTTTGTGTAAAAGATAGAAAAAAACGATGCAGTGAACCAATAACAAATTCAACCCGGTTCTAACAAACACCTACTTGTAAAAGGTTTGAGGTAGATCGATTCTTACATTTGAAGACCTGTTTTATGGTGTTGTGTATAGAGGTGAAGACCTCTTTGTGTGAAAAGATACCTGCTGGTCCAGCCTATATGAAAACATACAAAAAGGAAAGTGTGAAAGGTTAAATCAATATTGATTAGATGGTAGTGAGAAAAGTTGTAACAAAAATATGGTTGTTCAATAGACTCTTTAAAATTGCTTGACTAAAGAAAAAAATAAACCAATCAGGAGTTACAACTCAATCGAATTTTAACCAAAAACAGTCGATTAGGAGTTGCGATCCAATCGAGAGCGAAATTTAGGAGCCTATTAAACAACTAACATAAAAGGGTGTTCTTCAAAAGTCTACCTGGGTCACAAAAACGCCATTCTCAGTGAGTTTAGGCTTCACAACTTTCTCATAGAAGGACTTAGTGTAGAGCTGATAGCAAGGACCATCTTCAAGCGGGTCAGCCAAATCTCCAACAATGATATCAAACTTCTCCTTTCTTTTCTCTAATTCAGCCCTTTAATACAAAATTGTGTAGCAATTTTTAAGTAAAAAGATCACCATGAAATCCTCACACACACACACAAAAAATAATAAATTTCTATGTGCAAAATAAGCTAGCTTCTTACTTGGCACAGTTGATGACAAGGTCGAGCTTCTTGTCAGCAAATGCCTCCTTATTTGCAACCAGGTATTTTCTGCAGAAATCCACCACCTCCTGCAAGAATAATTTTTTGTATTAATTATTAATTTGAGCATATATAATATAACATCAATCTTAGAATAAGTTTTGAAGTCTTACAAATTCTTATCAATTTTCTCTCTCTGTTCCATTTTGTCTGTCCTTTTAGCAAAATATTTTTGTTCAACTTTAATTGTAATTTTTGTTCAATAATCATACATTTTTCTATTATATACTTGACCAATGTTATTGTTTATAAAACAAAAACTTGACCATTATCAATATATCATTTTATCAACTTATTTTTTCATAGCAAAACTTATGTCATTTATAACATGAATTTTTAAATTTATGTTTCAAAACAAATAAAATGAGACAAAATGGATATCAAACATTTATATTTTTTTTTATAAACAACTATAATTTAGTATGAAACAGACATTCAATATTAATATTTCTTTTTGGGTACATTCAACATTAATATTAGAAAAACTATATAGAAAAGTGTCCTTGTTTCTTTTGGGTAAAAGGAGTGACCTTATTTTTTTTCTTAAATAAATGGCACTGCCCACATCAATATGGATATTATAATTAAGTTTTCAATTTGAGGGACGGCTAAGTAGAATATCATGACATACTTTGAACCCCCAAAAAATAAGAATATGACTTAAAGAAGTAACCTTGTCAATATCGCACATAACAACTTTGTCCATTGACTTGTGCTTGAGAGCTTCCCTAGCTGCTGAACCTTCACCACCTCCCATTATAAACACTGTCTTGGGGCTGCCAATATATTACCACACATGCCTCTTCATATTAGTCGAAGGCTTCATCAAACAAAATATCAATCAAGTCTATAAAAAAAAGCATAATGGCGTGGTATTAATTTCTAAAAGGATAAAACTTAGTGTATTTCCTTGAATGTTTTTTTTTAATGATTGTTAACTAAAAATACATTTCTTGTGGCTTTGAGAAACTTGTGGATTTGAAAAAATCATGATCAGATGTAACCAAAAAATGAAAAAATAAGACCAATTTATTTAAGAACCATACAAAAAACACCTAATAAAATGTACCAAAGTTTTTATCTTTGTAAAAATATCCGATCACGAGTTTTTTTCTTCTTCAAATGAAGATGGTTAAAAACACTTACTTTGACACTCCCTTTTAATCGGACACTCTTTTATTGGATATAAAATTAATGTGGATCTCATCATTGTATACATAAGTTCAATTTAAAATGGTGTGGTTTATATGAATTTTTATCCGATAAATGAAAGATGTTAAATTGAGTGTTGCTATCAATATTCTTTGCGGTTTTGAAATACGCCGTCAAATATTGATTATTTATTCCCTTATTACAAGATATTATAATACTACAAACAACATGGAATAAGAGAATAATATTACATCAAGGAATAAGAAAGTATAGAAAACAAAGAAAAAGGAATTTGAATTTATACATATAAATTATAATGACATAATTTTTTTCATTTTAATATACATGGACAATTCTCATAACGTCAGACCAAAAAGAAAAAAAACTCATTTTATTTATATTAGTAAAGACAAAGAAAGAACTATAACATCCTCCCCTGATATATTAAAACAAACTTACTTTGGATGACATAAAAGAGAGGGATGAATCAAGCATTCATGATAAATGAATTCATCTGCTTCAGAACTCTGCATCTTTCCATCAAGCATCAACGCCTATATGCAGCATAAATAACAATCACATACTTTTTTTTTAGAGGAAGAATCACATACTTAGAATTGCATACTTAGAATCAATACATATGTGATTCTTAGTTATCATGATACTTAGAATCACATACTTAGGAAGAATCACATACTTAGAATCACATACTTAGGAAGCATCAACGCCTATACTTTGGTTTAATTATGTATTATTGAAGAAAGAAATACATAATTGTTTTACTATTAAAAAAAATAGAATCAATACCGAAGTTAGACGTAAAAATATAATTCGTCAATAATTTGTTCAACACTAGATTTAACAACAAAATTTGCATATTTTGATTCGCAACGAGTGTGGCACGATCCTAATTTCAGTAAATCTACCGTGATTCCAAACCGACACTAAATTTTGTTGTTACTTTAATATTTTGGTAGTATTTTTGTACTTATATTAGAATCAAAGCTTTGCAAACCTTTCCAAAACGCTTTGTATCCAAGAGAGCAATGTCCTGGTATTCACTAATCGCTTTATGAAGCACACTGTTGAAAATAATAAGAAAATTATGAATTAGTTGGTGTGACTAAACGAAAATAATAATATTAATGATAATAATAAAAATAATAATGTACTATATCATATAAAACAGAGCAAATTAAAAAGGATAAATAACGAACCTGTTGAGTTTAAAGGACCATTTGAGATCATCATCGATGATTTCCTCGTACCATGTGGAACAATCATCAACGTTGTTGACATGGTTTGATTGAACTTCAGGGACAACCTTTGCGAACTCGTTAACGTAAAACATTTCTGGTGCCTCTCCCATGGTTTTATTTGTTGAGAATACACCTCCCATACAAAAAAGAACGAAAAGAAACAAGTGACAATGGTGGGTGCAAAGTGTAATGTGGATTATGGGGTGTGGCAATAGTGGGTAGCACTTGGTTTTATAGCAACAAAGAAAAATAAAAAAATGGATAATATTTAATTAAAGGTCTCTCATGATGACTATAAAGTAAAAAAATATATATTGACCAAGTTGATGACCATATTCATTTTAATTTTTGAATGATGACTATATTCATTTTATTTTTGAAAGGTGATGACTATATTTATGAAGCTTTTAGATCACATTTTAACTTATCATATAAAATATTATATTAATTGTCTTATTAACTTCAATTTTTATCAAAAATATAAATTATTCTATAAAAACATCAAAAAATAATATATTTATTGTTTTATGTGATAAATACTTGCTCCTCAAATTCAAGTTTTTTTTTATTTAATTATATTTTCGTGTTTAGTTTATTTATATATAGGATAACATTTGCCAACATTACATTAGTATTAGTGCGGCAAGTGGAGCTCGATTCAGATCCTTAGGTATTGTCTCAGGTTTGAATTCGCTCATCTACTACACTGGGTATATGGGAACTAGGACTTAAATGATATATGACATGAATGACTATCGAGCTTAGAAAAAAACCTGTCTTTTTCACAAGATTGGTGAAACGCGGTGAAACCCTCTCCGTTGGAGAGGAAAAGAAATTTGATGAGTCCCTAAAAGGTTTTTTGAAAGTGGATTTATCTCGTACTAAACTACATTCGTTCCTTACGAATGAAAAACATTTGATTAAGAAGAAGATTCCGCCAAAGGTGATTAATTAGATATTTTGACAAAAAATAATCATTGACAAAATCAATTGATACTTTACACTAATAAAATGGTTAAAAAAATATAATATAACATTTTGTGGATAAGAATACCAACACATGTTGGATTTGTTCTGCCAAGTAATCACTTGTTACCCTGTTAAGGCTGTTTACACAAATCAAGACAGCTAATTACTTTTTAAATGAAATTATTTGTATTTTCAAATTATATCGTAGTTTGTTTATTATCTACTACACATATTTTTCTCCCTCAAAAAATAATTTAAAGTATTATTGACCAACCGATGCAACTTTGTCCCAATGAGCATAATTTAATTGATAGAGACAATGCATTGTAATATGTAGGTGTTATGGTTAGAATCTCAAATTCCACGTTTACTCCTTTTAAGTGGTACAATTCTAGTCACTAGACTATTTGATAAAAAAAATTAGGTATTATTGATAAAAAATAGTTAAAGTGATTTTGAAATATGGAAACAACAAAACGATTTTTTTTTAAAAAATCAACAATTTATATAAAAAAAAATAATAATAAGGTATTCTCTTTCCTAACTCAAATATAAGCAAAAATAATACACCTTAATGAAAAATATTACTTAATTAAATTTTATAGATATAATCAAAAAGTTAGTTAGATTCTCTGAATCACCTTTATTTAACATTTTTTTTATTATGGAAATTGCCTCATGAGAAAGTTAATCATAAGGCAAATCAAGAAAACTAATTATTTTTTAAATGATTATTTGTATTTTCGTATGGTATTGTTTGTTTGTTTATTATCTACTACACATTGTTTAAAAAAAACATCTACTATGCATATTTTTCTCTCTTAACTATTTAATTAAAGGTATTACGAATTTTTTTTTGAAGGAAAGGTATTACGTATTAGTGATCAACCAGTACAACGTTATCTCCGGCCTAGTTCAACTGGTATAGATAATGCATTGCAATATATAGAGGTCGATGTTCAAATTTTAGATTCTTCATTTATTTATTTTAAAAGGGTGAATTTTAGCCACTAGAATATTTGACAAAAAAATATATTGTTGACAAAATAATAGTTAAAATGATTTTGAAGTATGGTAAAACAAAAAGATT
>Ga0315914_1011693_pt1 | contig 10408 bp, 4 predicted proteins | sample MpolenodulesMG_FD_203920 | JGI IMG/M metagenome (GOLD analysis project Ga0315914, IMG submission 203920) | Medicago polymorpha root nodule microbial communities from Los Angeles, California, United States - elongated nodules | ecosystem: Host-associated > Plants > Roots > Nodule | place: USA... | reverse complement strand
TGGCTGATATGTTTGACTTAGGTTGGGAGGAAGGGGGCAGGCGTGGAGGTGGAGGAGAAGGTTGTGGACATGGGAAGAAGAGATGTTGGAGGCATGTAGACTATTACTTGATGGTGTTTCTGTGCAGGCTAATATTATTGACAGGTGGCAGTGGGATCCAGACATTCATGATGGCTACACGGTGCGAGGTGCTTACCAGATCTGACAGATTCAGCTTCTTCCACAATTGACACAACCAGAGATCTAGTGTGGCATAAGCAGGTTCCCTTGAAGGTGTCCATCGTGGCTTGGCGTCTGCTGAAAGACAGGTTGCCGACCAGGAGCAACCTTCATCGGCGCAGCATTATACCGGCTGAGGGAGATACGTGTGTGTCAGGCTGCGGTCAAGCGGAGTCAGCATCCCGATTGTTCCTTCATTGTGATGTTTTCGGGTCGTTATGGCAGCATATCAGGTCGTGGATTGGTGTGTCTGGTGTGGACCCCCTCAACTTAATTGATCACTTCTCCCAATTTATACATTATACAGGCTCATCAAAGTCTCGCAACTCCTTTCTCCAACTGCTTTGGCTCCTGTGTGTGTGGCTGATATGGGGAGAACGTAATAACAAGATCTTTAACAACGTAGAAACGCCTATTATACAGTTTTTAGATAAAGTTAAATTTCATTCTTTGTGGTGGCTAAAAGCGAAAAACACTACGTTTGTGTATGACACTCAGAGTTGGTGGTCGGACCCTATGCGGTGTTTGGGCCTCGATTGACCATAGTCTTGTATATACCTTGTATGACTCTTTTTTGGTAGGGGTGTTCTCGGAGGTACATCTTGTACCGATGAGATTACATCGCCTTTGTTAATATATCCCATTTTGATTTCTTCAAAAAAAAAGTTAGCGGTCCCCATATATATATATATAATGATTTATTGAAAAAACATATGATAAAAACCACAATGACATACAAATATGGGCTGTTTTGTTTTAATTCTGAGTAATTCAGATTATATAATAGAAAAAGTAAAAGTAAAAATAAAAATAAAAAGCATGACAATATTTCTGACGACTATAAATAACTAAATCTAAAGCTTAAGAAGCTTAAGAAGAAATCCTAATTCCCCATCGCGCTGTCGTAAATTGCAGCACAATAAGCTTTTCTCCAGAATCTCGCCAAGTGCCGGTACTTATTGTTTCCTTCTGTGTAGGTTTCAAGTTATACTTTGAATGTCATGAATTTATAAGTTTTTTTGTTTACCTGTTTAACGATAGTTAATTATGTTGTAGCATCATGATAATATTAATCAGATATAGTTCTGAAATTTAGGGTTTTTGGTTTCGATTGCAGCTTGAATGATAATATTTAATAAAATCAAATATAGTTCTGCACCTTGTTGAATAGTTTCCGACTTTCAATAGATAATCAAGTACTAGAAGGAAAATGAGAAATATGAGAGTATGTCCACACTAGTTTCTCTCGCTTTTCTTGTAGGGTGAGATCTTGAAAGGATGGAATATGAGGCACATGAAATTTAGTGTAATTATGTATGATTGCATGACATATAAGGTGAGGTTCATGCTCATATGCTCTCTTGCTTTTCTGCTTTTTTTTAGGGTGAGATCTTTGGAATATTAGTTTGAATTGCATTCATGGGGATGAGCCTTATTAATCATATAGGCTTAAACACACTTTTGGCCCCCTATGTTTGCCGTTGTAGCAATTTTTGCCCCCTAACAAAAAAAAAGCTATTTTGACCTCCTAATTTTCGCAACTATGTTGAGAAGCCGCCACGTATCCCAAAAAGGGGCCAAAATCGCAACTTTTTTTGTAAAGATAAGGGGTCAAAAGAGCATATTTCCCTAAACATGACAAAATTAGGGGGTGAAAATTGCATTTTTTTTTGTTAGGGGCCAAAATTGCTACGATGGTAAACATAGGGGGCCAAAAGTGCGTTTAAACCTTAATCTTAATACAAAGTGAACTTTATGTGTTAACTACATAAAATGGGTGCAAAGTAACACACCTTAAACAAAGTAGATTCCTATGGATGCATAATAGCAGCATTATCAATCTTGTTCAATGCTAAATCTTTTGAAGCCTTCTTCATAAGCATTTCGGACACAGACTTAAAACCTGATGCCTTGGGTGTACAAGATAGAGCACCAGTAGATTGTTGACCATATTTTGTCAGTGTACTCTTGTTTTAGAACTAACACACAAAATGATATAAAATGAAAATCACAACACCAAACTCAAATTACATTCTAACCATAACTTGCATGCAGCAATTTTAGTTGTAAATGCCTTTACACTTTGGACATATCCCAATCATTCAACAGATCTACTTCTTTCGTTTACCTGTTTAACGATAGTTAATTATGTGTGTATTTGTTGCAGCATCATGATAATATTTAATATAGTTTCGTTTGATTGATTGATTATGCTGTTAATTCAAATTCTCTTATATGCAGCAGCAATGAAGAGGTGTAAAAAGCTTAGGAGTGAGAGTGAGTTGCCTGATTGTCTTATATATTTTCCAAGTTAGCTTTGAAGGATTTGGTGAAAACAAGCGTATTGTCCAAACGATGGATTCACGAATGGGGATTAAGGATGGACCTCAATTTTGATCTCCATACCATGTTTGACTATAACACAATTCATGACTTACCAAAAAGCCTTCCACTCTTTCAAAGATTTCACTTTCTATCTGAATTTGCCAAAAGTTTGGATCAATTTATGTTCCATTATCAAGGTGACATGATCCATTCAATCCGAATAAATTTTCCATTAGGCAATGAACAACGTGATCTCATTGATAGATTGATCTCCAAAGGAATTGCTAAGGGTGCCAAACGTATTGAACTTCTCTTCAAATCTGAAACAAATGATACTACTGATTATATTTTGCCTATTTTGCCAAATGATATTACTGATTCTATTTTGCCATACGAATTTTCCCTTATCCTCTTATCCAACAATGATTCTTTGACGTATCTGCACCTACAAAACTGTCTCCTAGTAGAACCTATGGACTTCTCTGGATTAAAAAATTTGAGAACTCTTGTGTTGCATCTCGTTGATTTGAAGCAGAAACTGCTTCAGAGTCTGTGTTCCCATTGCAGCCATCTCATAGACTTAACCCTTGACGATTGTCAGTTCACTTCTAGCTTAATAATAAACAGTCCAACATTGCTTCATTTGAACATTGTTAACTGTGGAGTTAGATTTAAAAGGTATATAACTATCATTGCATCAAATCTTTCATCCTTTGAATATTCTTGTAATGAAGATTTTGAAGTGCACCTAATGAACATTCAGGCTCCTATGTTATCCAAGTTTATCTTTAGAGGTGATGAATTTTCTAATCCTGTTGGGTTTTCTGGATTGAAAAACGTAACAACAATGAGATTGGGTGGACTAATGGAAAATCTGTCTACGCACATCTTGCCTCATTTGTTTTCTGAATGTCTCCAACTTGAAGACGTCACCTTTTATGAGTGCATGTTCACAAGTTCACCAATAAAAATTACCAGTCCTAAGTTACGTCATTTGAACATAATTGGTTGTGGTTGGGCAAGTAAATCTCCTTATGAGATAGCCATCGATGCATTGAATCTCTCATCCTTTGAATGTTGTGTTTACACGGGTATGGTTTTTGTTAAAGCTCCAAGGTTATTGAAGGTTTTCTGGAATGCAGCTGTGAGAGAGAGAAAAACACCACACCCCTTTGGTCCAATTGAAAGATTACCACATATTGAGAATTTAGCTTTGACCATCGGCTCTGGACAGGTGAGTCGATCTAAACCCATGTTTGCTAGTTGATGTTTATTATTTGTATATAGCCTATAGATTGCCAATCTGAGATAGCGGTATAGTGCATTGCAGCACTGCTGCTACTCCAATATTAGATTACTCCAATATTAGATGATAGTGGATTGACGGTTCAAACAAACTTTGCACATACAACCAATCAAAACATTTAGAATTTCAACGTAAATTAAAAACTTTAATGTGACAGTTCTAAATATTTTGATTGGTTGTGTGCAAAATTGTTTTAGATCGTCAACCCACTATCATGAAACTGAGTTTAATGATGGTGGATTGACGGTTTAAAACAACTTTGCGCACACAACCAATCAAAATATTGAGTATTGCCACATAAATTAAAGTTTAACGGTGGTGGCTAGACGGTTCAAAACAACTTCGCACACATAACAAATGAAAACATTTGGAATTTCAACATGAATTAAAGTATTGCCACATAAATTAGAAACTTTAATTTATGTGGCAATTCTAAATATTTTAATTAGTTGTATGTGCAAAGTTGTTTTAGACCGCCAACTCACCATGATTAAACTTATATAGAGTTTAATAGTAGTGGGTTGAGGGTTCAAAACAATATAGGGGCTGCTAATTTACACTCACCTAATAACACTAAGGTGTAAATTAGCAAACTACATCCACTTTCATTTTACTAAAACAGCCTTTGTCTCTATTCAAATTAATTTTAAATAGAATGGAAGTTTTGTAACTAACATATAGACATAATTATTTTCCTGGTTTTTCGGCCGAGTATCCGTGAAAGATGTTGATTTGTTCCGATTGCTGAGCATGCTTTCAATGTATTTGCAAGTGTTAAACTTCAGAGTTTTTTTTTTCGGATGTTAAACTTCAGAGCATTAACCAGTAGCAAAATAAATTCAGTTTATAAATTTTAATGTCAAAACAAAAACTTCAGTTTATAACTATTTATTAATATATCGTGTTAACACTTATACCTTAATAATTTTAAGTAGATGTAGCTTGCTAATTTACCCTTTAGTGATTTTAGGTGGTTGTAATTTAGCAGCCTCTACATTGTTTTATACACACACACACACACACACCGCTATCACATTGTTCTGCCATAAGCACAGTAGTGTTAATTCGTCAATATTGACTGTCTGGATCTATTTTAATTAATTTGATCATTAGTTGCTTTTAATTCACTTTAAATATTATTGTTGTAAACAGATTGAGGAATTAACAAAAGTCTTGGGTCAATTTCAAAATCTTAAACAATTGGAGTTATTCGTCGAGGAAAGATATGATTCCGATACAGACTATTTTTGGATTTTAGATATTGCAATGGCTTCTCAGCATCTCTACAAACTTTCTCTGACAGTGAGTTACGCAACTCTTTAACTTTTTTATGAATTATATTTTTCTAAATAGTTATATGTAAATCAATCTAATGAATTCAAACTTGAAAAGAACTATAAGTTTATTTTCTGCTCGAAAAAACTATAAGTTTATTTTCCTTATTTAATACTTACAATGTGTTTGTTAACATATGTCAAGAAATTTACAAATTAAAGCTTTTATATTAGAAAGTAAATAGTCAATTTGGCAGATAGACTCACATTAGATAATTTATGATGATCTTAGTTGATATTTAATATTCTTAATAATGAATTAGTTATATTTTTTTAGTTTCTTATATTAATATTTGGAACTAATTGTCTCCCTCCATTCCTTTTTAAGTGACGTTTGAATGCGGATTTAACGTTCCTATTTATCTGTCATTTTGGTATTTTAATGATGTGATTTGTCAATTATACTATTTGTCAATTACTCTTATCTTTTTCCATAAAATTAATTAATGTTATATATTTGGTAAACTAAAGTTTTTTTTTAAAACAAAAGTTTGTTTCTTGTTATCTTTAAATTTAAACAAAATTTTGTTTGTTACCTATAATAATGGTTTCTTGAATAGTTAAAATTTTATAAATAAGATGAATATAATTTTTTTATTAATGATGTTTCAACATCAATATTTATAGGGTTTGTCTAACATGTGCAATATTGCACATGTTAAAACAACTAAAAGTAGCAAGTTTTTGTTGAAAAAAAAAATTGTTTATTAAAAAGTTATATATTAAATACAAAATGTACAAGTTCCAATACAAAATTACTATTTTAAATCTTTTAACAAGTGCAAATTTGCACATGATAGAAAAACTCAGATTTAAATCTGGTAAATGAGTAATCTCAACATTTAAACCTATGTCATAAGGTGTGAATCTAGCCTTAGTTAAAGCTATAGTTGAGCCTTAATTTTGATGAAAGGAGTTGGAGGAAAGTTAATTTTTTCTTAGCTTTTGATTAATGTGAAGTTGGAATAATTTTTATATTTACTTAAAATAATTAAAGAGATGTGCACACTATCTAGAAAATTGACAATTGTTTGTTATGAGAGAGTGTGTACAAAAAAATAGAAATTTGTTGAAGATAAAGATAGTAACCGACACTTGTTTGTTACAAGAGAAAAATAACAATATTAAATTTATTGGAAAGATAAATTGTGTACAATTAAAATAGAAATTTATTGGTGGAGTAAAATGAGGGTATAATAGGAGGAAAATGTGCAAAAATACACTTCATTAATTTAGTGTTAATATTTCAAAAACGACACTTAAAAAGGAGCAGAAGGAATAATTTTTATGTGTATAATAAAAATAGGAATATAGAATTTTACTCAAGCAAAACTGATGTGTGGTTAATTACAAGGGTGTAAAGTGGATATGCAGGGTCGCTATTAGAATTCAATATTCAATTTGTGATCATGCTTTACTTGGCTCTCGATCGAACTTTGGATTATTAAGGTCCTCATCCATGAGAACCGGAGGTTAACACCAAAACAGATTCATTAAGTGAATTGTTTAAGTCATTGATTGTGTAAGATAGCAAATATATTACATCATGTGGAAATTTGAATGTTTAATTTCATCAAGGTTACACTATGTCGGAAGCATTTGATCTTGATATAAACTACTTTTGGATTTTAGCTATTCATCATGGTTTATGCTTTGTTCAGCAAAAACTAATGAAGAATCGATAAGCTAGTTTATATCAGATAAACTACCCAATTAAATTTAAACTGTTGGATAAAGTTAGTGGTTGAATTAACTAATAAATATAAAAATTAGGTAAAAAATATATTTTTCAATTACAGATAAATATTTTCAATTAAAACAACGAGGGTAAAAATTTGAGAAAAATTATACATTATACTATCTATCCCTGCTTAAGCCATAGGCTATAATCTTAGGCGTTAGTTGAAGTAGCATATGAAGAAACACTAATCTCTTCTATTTTAGTCTTGTGTGTTTATATGTTATAACTAATTTTTTATTTAGAGAAATATGTTATAACTTAATAGTATATCAGAAACTAACAATTTGACATTGTCAAACATAACCTTAATCATACATTCATACATAATAAACAGCCTTTTATTTCAACAAAAATAATGATTCCTTGATTAGTTTTATATGCCTAATGGAATTTTAAAATTTTCATATATATAATATTATGATCATTATTTTTCAATTTTCAGATTAAAATGTTACATCGGGGACAGTCACATATGGTTGGATTTAAGAGGCAGAAAAGAGAGTATGCAGGGTTTTATCATAATGATTTGAAATATGTGGAGTTTCATGGTTGTGTTTGCTCCATTAATGTTATTGAGTTTGCTAGTTACATATTGAGGAATGTAAATTCGCTTAAGAAAATGACTTTTGATTCTCGTGACAAATTTTATAAAGGTGCTGGTAAATGGACTCATGGTAAATGGCCTAAAGGCTATGATGGTTGTTGTTGGTTTGAGCAGAATGTTATTCAGGAGATGCTCAAAAATGAAGTAAATGAACCATGCCAACTTGTAATTTTGTAGAATTTTGTAGTGTGTCCTTTTATCTGTTTATATTGAATTTTCATTTGTACAGACATGGTATAATTTCCTTTATTTATGAATCACAGTATTGAGTAACTATCCTTTGGGTATTTCTTTTAGAATTTTTCTAATTACACCCCATATATTACTGATTACATCCTAAATAACAAAATTACCCTTAAATAAAATTTAATTTAATCTTATACTCATTTTTAGTAGGTTATGTAAATGTACATATTTAAACTCAGTTTAAGACTCAATTTAAGTGTACATACTAAAAGTTAATTTTCCTTGTTTAATAATTCTACTTAATCTTATTTTAAGTATGCACATTTAAGTTTAGTTTAATAATCTTATTGTTAACTTCAACAATGTTGATTAACGTTGTTTGTGATGCAACATCAAATAACCGTGCTGTAACATATCAATGTTGATTGTTGAACAACAACAAAAAAATAGAAACTAGCATCATTGAAAAAGAAGAAGAAATTCAATTACCTATATGCAAGAGTATGAATGAAAGATGTTTTGATTCACTCTTTAATCTTCTATAGAGATTGATTGAACATCCATAATTGTTTGTAGGTGAAAGATGGTGAAATTTTAGAGTAACAATGAATGAAATCAAGGTTTTAAGAAATTCACGTATGCGACTCTGAATCTGGTTGAAATTCATTTTCAAAAATCAAAACCACACTGAATAAATAACTCTAAACTACCAAGAGAATAAAAACCCCAAAAAGGTTATATAATGGAAATCAGCAACCACCATAAAAAGATGACACTGGTTTACAATTTATTTAATTGTGAGAAACCAAGTCACATGTCTCACAAGTATAGGAACATGTGAAGTGTTGCTCCACAACGTAACTTGATCGAAGAGAAATTCACTGTTATTATTAACAGGGGCGGAGCAAAGAACTACACGTCAGGGGGACCAAGTCTAAAAAATGTAATTTAGTAAATAAAAAATATATTTCGAAGTATTCAACATATACAAGCGATATTAACAATTCATAAATAAATTAAGTGAATGAACTGCTTTTTCTCTAACTAACCTTGAACTTTAAAAAATAGATTTATTTGATATACATTGCCAATGTGCAAAAAATTTACACGGTGAATAGATCAGAACGTCAGAATATTAAAAATGTTTAACTTTTGTCATAATCACTTATAAATTATACACATGATTGATTGTAATGTGTTGATAATGTAAAAAAAATTACACCGCATAAAAATTAAACTATAAAAAAGTACATAACCTTTCGATTAAATTTAGTGAAAAAGAATATTATAGACATAGGCTTTTCAATTCAATAATGTTCCGTCCATTGAAGTATATTAATCCATGGAAGAAAACATTGAAAAGATTTGTTTGATTTAATCTTAAAAGAAGCTAATAATTTTTATTTTAACTAGTTACAAACCCATGTTTCGCACGGGTTAAATTACGTACTTTTAAAAAAATTGTTCTTAAAGAGAGATGTTCAAATTACATAATATTATCATTCTTCGCACGGGTTGAATATCACGTTTTAGAATTACTTTGTTATACACGAAAAATGAACAAATTAAGGAAAATAATTGCATTTGTTCCAATTAAGGTTTACCTCCTCCGAATAGCTGCCGCCTTAATTAACACAGGCTCACATAAATCTTACAAATAGGATGACTTGTTGTTGAATATCGGTGTAAAAGAGTTCTACACCGACGCAACATTGTGCAGCTCTAGTAAAGTCTTTCGTGTATATGTTAGACATTTGGTTTATTAAACATTACCAATAATGAAACTTGCAAATACATTTTCTTATAATATGCATTAATTATTCAATTTCATACTTTTAAAAGGAGACAAAGAAAAAGGGATGAATCCTAGTTATAACTCCATTCTTTATACTTTTCTATATAATGCTTGTGTTGTTTTAATACGTAGGGTTTTCATTTTTTTTATCACTGTTCAAAATATTTACTTTGAGGATTGCTTTCAAATGTATCAGCTGAGAGAACACATACTTTATTTTCATTATTAATCACATTTAAGTTTGAAAGACCTTGTGATATTCTAAATTAATTGCTCATAATTCATAGCTGTTACAATTTTTATAAACTTAATTTGTTTTTACTCAAATATTGGCCTTCACCTTAGTGCACCAAACTAACAGGAAAACTTTGAAAAGAAAATATAAAAATCAACTTTCTTTGTTATAACAACATCAGAGCCAAAACTAATAGAAGAGAATACATAGTATAGACTCGACACTTGCAGCTTCAAACCCGCACCAACAGGACCTACAGGTCCGAATGCCATAGAAGAAAAGCTCTCATCACCACCATTATTCACAAAGAAACATTTATCAAAAGTTTAAATGGTTATATACCACTTTTTTCTTCTTTTATTGGTTTCTTCTATTAAAGTTAATCCGATTCTAGGCATATTAGTTAAATGTAATTACATCTCTCGGTCAAAATTCGAACTTTAGTTTACAATAATTGGGAAAACATTATCCTTTGTTCGTGTGACCAAGCAAGAAACTCATGAAGCGTGACCCCTGAAGATAGTATAGAATGTGCTGTCAAAGAATTTATTCCAGGAAATTGTGTAAGAAATGACTCAGCAAGAGTTACTGAATCAGGCATTTTAGCATACAAACCCCTTGTCAGAATGGCAGTACTCTTAATGCAGTTTATCATAACTTCAT
>Ga0315914_1011692_pt1 | contig 10408 bp, 4 predicted proteins | sample MpolenodulesMG_FD_203920 | JGI IMG/M metagenome (GOLD analysis project Ga0315914, IMG submission 203920) | Medicago polymorpha root nodule microbial communities from Los Angeles, California, United States - elongated nodules | ecosystem: Host-associated > Plants > Roots > Nodule | place: USA... | reverse complement strand
TACTTCTCTGAAAAGACTTAAGTGCAAACATCAGTAGATCACCATTCATAAAACTTAGTGTTTATTCTATAAGGTTTGTTATCATTAAAACATTCATCAAAAAGATTTTTGGTTCAACACTTTGTTGGTGGCTCATCCGTCTTACCAGAAGCTGAGTGGTGGTCGCGTCTGATCGTTTGAAGCAACAAATCATTGTCAGCTGCTTTATTGATCTTTGTTGGTGGTGTCGGGAAATTGTTGTATTTTTGATTTTTCACTGGATGTTTTGGGGGCTTTTATTTTTCTTATCGGTGTAATACTTGAGATTTAATCCCCTATATATAATTTGCCATTCAAAAAAAATTGGTGACTCTTTTTCTTTCATACACATCCCTAAATGTCTTTTCTTTAATACGTAAACGAAGTGGCAAACGTTACCCGAAACTCACATCCACAGCTGTGAGATTTCAGGTTTAAATCCAAACAAAATGTCTAGCCAAATGATTCTAGCATTGTTAATTGAATCATATCTTACTGTCAAAATAGTTGAACTCTATAGATATCATTCGTTTCAACTTAAAAACACATTATTTTTCTTTTTTTGAATAAACTAAGCGAATCATATTAAAGAAATGACCACCAGCCCCTCAAGCACAAGGCGTGCTAGAGATAACTCTTAAAAGTTTAATACAATACAGTTAGGCTACCAACAACTAAAGAAGAAATAAACAAAATTACACAGCTTGAAAACAACATAAAAGATTTTGCCTCCAAAATGGATAGTCAAAGTCGAACGTAATGTAGTTCGCTTTCAACCACCAATATGCTTGGAGTTTAACTTTTTCGAGAAGTCTTGTAAGCTGATACAAATAAGACCGAAATCCAAATAATAGAGAAAGTTGTCCTTGAATTTTTTGAGAAACCTCCAAGAGCACAAAACTGATTTGAATGAGTATTTAAATTGCCATGAAGAACTGTGTTGATACCAAGCCAATGGGAGATCAAAAGCCACAAACGACCGTAGTGATCACACTTAAAAAACAAATGGTCTATGTCCTCTAATTCCACACATGAGCCGCACAAGATACCAGGGAGACATCAATAACATTTCTCTTTCGCAAATTATCCTTTGTAGCAAGTCTATTCAGGAAGAGACGCCACACAAATATATTAGCCTTAAACCGAACCGCTTTATGCCACAAAAAATGATAAAAATCCTCAATAATATTAGTGTCAATCGTTGTTCAGTAAGAATAAGCAGATTGTACGGTGTGCTTGTTGGAAGGTAAATGCATTATTGCTTAATTGTCATCCATATAACCAATCTCTCCGTCAAGTCACGTATCAATAAATTTTAAAAATCCTACACACATTAGTAACAAATCAGTGCTTCCTTAAAAAAAAATTCATTGCTATTAAATAATTAATAAAAAACAAACGTGAAATGAAAATATTTTATAAGGAGTATAAATATTTAGTCACTCTTTGACAATACAAAATTTTGAGCTTATAGTATTCATTTTATATGACTAATATACTTTTTCAATAATCTATTGTTATCACGAGTTTAAACTGACATAAAATATTTTTTAATACACTACTGTTTTTAACTTATATCTTACTTTTATCATTGTTATTTTAGTTGAGTTTTTTTATATATTAATTAAACATACCTTTTTATCGTCTCAAAAAAATATATTTTTTATGTCAATTCATATTTATCAAAAAATAGGTATAACTTTTCAAGAAAATATTTTATCCACTAAAATCACCATCAGACCAACACATTAACACATGTAAAAACTACAAATTGAATCAAATAACTTATTTGAAATAATTTAATTTTTTTTTTTTAAGGATGAAATCTAGTCTTAAACTTTTTCATTTTACAATAATTCATTAAGGTAGATATTTTATTTTATTTTATTTTTGAATTTGTACACTCCCCTCCCCTCAAAGATGCTTGAATTACAATTCCCTCCCTCTTATGTTAAAATATACACTCCCCTCCCCTCTTATTCAAAACATATTAGAAAATATTTCACTTCCCTCCCTTGAGAGAAGCTTGAATTACATTCCCCTTCCCTCTTAAGTTAAAATCTACGCTTTAGTCCCTCAATAATTTTTTTTTTATTTCTAATAATTTAGCAAAAAAATAATCTAACACACTTCAAAGAAAAATAGCATTTCCGGTTCATTTTAATATAATCAAATTTTGAATACATATTTTTCTCTATTTTTTATTCACAATTTCATTAACATATAGTTTTAAATCCTATTATAAAATATGAAACAACCCAAAATAAAATTAAAATATGTGAAAATTACTAAAGTCGATTAAGTATGGTTATTTAAAAGTGAATTTTATACTCTAAATTATAAAAATAATAACAAAAGATTTAAATTTAATTGTCATTGACATTTAGATTATAAAGAAATGAATTTATATTTTTTAAATGGTGATTCAAAATTAATATATATTATAAAAATATTTATTTATATTAAAATAGATTAAAGTGTAGTCCATATTTAATTATTAAGAAAGAGAGTTGTAATTCAATCATCTTATAAGAGAGGAGATATAAATTTTACTTTTTGAAGGGAGAGAAGTGTATATTTTAACACAAAAGGCGAGGAGATTGAAATTTACTCTTGTTTATTTGACAAGAGAAAGAAAACATCTAGATTGTTCTCGGGGTTAAACGAACGCACGCACGAATTGGCAATATTCCTCGTATCGTACCAGCATCATCACAAACGCAGAGTTGAAGAAGATGTTCAAGAAGGCGGTGGAAGCAAAGTCTCAACAGAGACTCTCCGGTGCCGACAGAAAAAAGCTTAAACGAACCGTTAAAGACAAATTCCCAAGAGCTTCTGATTCTGACGTAGATGTTTTACTTCCTCCTAAGGTATCCGAAATTTTCTTTTTCATTTCCATTTTTTCTAACCTAATCGCTCATAATCATAATCGTGAGCTATGATGCACGACACATAGTATTGGGAGAATCTCAAGTCCCTTGTATCTGACAAGCCGGTTTTGTAAGAATGAGTTCTATTGATATAAAAACTTAGACTAGTGTTATCAACACTTTCTTTTCAATGTTTGGGTGAAATTATTTATGAGTCCTGCACAAACCCATTTTCAAAGTGTAGGACCCACATCAACTTTATTACCTAATAAAAGAGTAAGTATTAGACCGATGAAAAGAGATAGTTCATAGCATTCCTCGAATGTGGGACACGCTATCATAATAGTATTTGAATGTGTTACAATTGACAAAATATACCTAAATGTGTGTTTGGTTAGTTAGTCATTTTGGTTCTTGTTCTTTAGTAGTTAGCTAAGTTCTCATATGTGTGTTTTGTTAGTCAATTTGGTATGTAAAATTATTAACAAAAGAGACACTTAGGGATGTGTTAGTAATTTTGATACATTTAGTGAGTCAAGGTTACAACGCGTCACATTTCAGGACAAGTGCACTAGAGACGATAAAGACATGGAGATGGCATTAATAGTTTAAGAAAATGAAAGTGATTGGTTATAAACACATGTGTTGCTATCGTGTTTATATCGGGCATTGACATGTGTTGGACACCAGACACATTTTCAATCTAGAGTGTCATTGTGATATCTACCTGAGTATTATGGGGTGTCCAAGTCCCACATCGAGTAATTTGAGATGTTAGGTAGAGTATTTAAGAGACTTAGTTCTTCCTTCTTGATAGCAATCTTTTAATTGTCGAGAGTGTTTTTGAATTGCTCGAATGCTTGTCACGATGTTACATAAATCTTAAGTTTTCATCTTTACTGGGAAAAACCCAAGTCCCACATCGGATAGATAAGACTCTTGAGAAGAGTATATAAAGAGGAGGCAATCCTCACCTTACAAGCCGGTTTTGTGAGGTTGTGTTAGGCCCAACCACGATTTCCAAGAATCTTTTATATTAATTGATTAATGCTAATCAACTAACGTAAATATATTAACATTAATACCAGACGGAGATAACAGTGGCCAAGTTTCAAACCCGGGTTCATGTGTATGCTGTGGAGGGAGGTTTTCCTGTGTTTTTCGACATTGATGGTCGCGGTTCAGATATTTTTCCAACAGGTAGCTTTTGCTTTTGTATTTTTTATTTTTGGAAATGAAAATGAATAGGATTCCTTTATGTTTAAATATTAAAGTAATAAAGATCCTTGTGATTGAAAAAATGGTGAGAAACAGATGTATGAAATTTTGCCATGTGTTTACTACGGATGTAAGAGTTAGATGTGCATTTGGTTATGACAGTTAGAGTTTTTTTTGTTTTATTTCGAAGTAGCCACGGTTTGTTGTATATATAGATATAGATGGTAGATATAAACCTCATTTTAACTGAGTCATTCTTTTTGCTCGGGGTAATGAAATTCAATATGAGAGTTCTCTCATTTCTCTCTACGGTAGTTTATATCTACCATCTACCATCTATATATACAGCAAACTATGGCTACTAGAAAGTAACAAACTCTCTAATTGTCATAAGATTCATAATCGAATGCAACTAAACTCAATATTGAATTCAAATGGCGTCGTTGTATTTATGCTGTAGGGCAAGATTTTTTCATAGAGTAGATAGATAGGTTAAGAACTAAACTCATCAATTCAAATGTATCGTTGTAGTTTATGCTCTATGGATGGTCCCTGAGCTGCTGCCGGCTTTCATACTTAAGGGTGGCGAGGTTTCTCGATATGTAATAGGTGGAGCCGACTTGATGTTCCCTGGTATACTTGTGCCTCCTGAAGGTCTTCCATCATTTGCGGCTGGGGAAACATGGGCGGTGAAAGTACCCGAAAATCCTGCTCCCATTGCGGTATGAATTATTTACATTGATTGTTTCCTGTAAATTGATGCTTGAAAGCTGGAAGTATCTTAAAGTTGCATTTATTCTTGTCAAGGTTGGAAGTACCACGATGAGCAGCGCTGAAGCATTGAAAGCCGGATTGCGTGGAAAAGCATTGAGAATAACTCATCATTATCGCGATTTGCTTTGGCAAGTATTACTGGATCTTAATTGTTCAAAAAATATAGGTGTCAAATATTGGCCATGGCATACTGCGCCAGCAGATTTTTTTATAACCACCCTGGCCAATTTGTGAAGGATGATGGCGCCATGATGTTTTATGACAAATAAGGCTGCTTAAATTTGATTTTAAGGAAATATGGTTTTCAACCATGGTTCGCCATCTGCAATCGATAACATTGTTCAATTTGACAGTGTTTACAAATCTTTCAGAAATTCAAATTATTAATTAATTTATTTTTACTGTTGGTTGAATTTGTAGGGAATCAGTTGAGGGCCGTTACGTACCTAATGCAGGTTTTTTGGAAGATGCTGTTTTTGGACATTCTTCTTTATTATCATCGCCGTCTGATGATTCTGGTTTGACTGAGGCTGCTTGTGAGACATCAATTGACCAACAAAACAACACGAAAAGTGATGAAGCGGAGGGATCTCTTGATGCAAATGATGAAAATACGGCAGATGAAGCAACTGCTGGCGTGCGTGATTTGAAGTTAACTGATAGTGGTTCGCCTAATGACCCGAATGACCAACATACTCTATCAACTTCAGATGTAGATTTGCTTCTAGACAAGTGCCTTTTGCAAGCATTGCATACAACATTGAAGGATAAAGACCTTCCCATTCCTGGAAGCACTCTATGGTAGGACTAAATCTTTCTCTCTGGGATTTTGGCTGACCGAAAAATTCTGCAATCCTGCAAATCAGTATTTTGTTTGATGATTAGGCTTGGTTTATATTTTTTTTCTTTCAAAATTTGGTTCAGTAACATAATTTACCATAATATGATAACAGTGCAGCACACTTTTAATTGAATGAGGTCATGGGAGCTTTGGTTGCGAACTAGTGATTTTTCAAGTTTATGCATATACTGATAAACAGTTTAGGCATTTCTTTTATAAATAAAAAAAATATATGTTTGCATATTATGGCTGAACAAACATTAAATTGTTGCATGAAAAGAGTTTAATTTTAAGTGCTGAAAGTGTTGGTATATTAAGAAAAGTAGAAAATTATTACCATTGAATATAATGAAGGGTTTTGCTAATGAATGTTTTAGGGCACTTGTTAAGGAATTTAAAAATTAACAGTATTTAATGGAATGTACGGCAGTTATACATGAGAAAAATACAAAGCTGTACTATTTTATTAGTAATTTCCATTTCAATATTCATAAAAGCGTCTTAGGTGTACCTGTTAGCCTTTGACTATAATTATAAATATTATGTTAAAGGAAGTTATTGTCATTTGATGATAAGTAAGGAGTACTTGCTGCATATTACATTCAGTGCCTACTAATGTGCATTAGTGTAATTAGCATTTTTTTTCTTCCACTTAAATTCATTTCAGGTTGTATTGTACATTCACTTATAGTTCAATGAGTGCTGACCTAAACATTCAAATTTACGTCCACTGATAGCATAACAAATATTTATTTTTGGGCATTGTAGGTCAAACCATGTATTGCCATGTAGGCCTTCAGGAGTAACTTTAGACATCAAGAAGTCATCCTACAAGAAGTTAGCTAAGTGGTTACAAGCAAAAGCCTCCTCTGGATTGGTATGTCATCTACTGCTATTTCACTAGGAAAGTAGAATTGTAAATATGGTTATTAGTATCTACGATACATGCATGCTGTATCTCTATTTGATACGAAATTGAATTCATTCGATACAAATCTCTAGTGTGTATCTTTTTGGACATAAATGAATTCCATCTTTAATCACGATATTATGGTGAATCACAACTCACTATGATGAACCCAGATTCATTCGATTCAATCTAATCAATCACCACCTAAACTTAGTGCAGCTAACCACTTCTTTCGTCAACTTCGTATAAGCAACCACTTCTTGCCATTTGATACATTACTTGAATCTTGAATTATTTTGAGGTTCACATACGATATATAAAACTTATAATTTGCTATGTTACCTATTCTTTTACTTAAAAAAGGGACGTATTTTTAGTGTCAATCTATCTTACGATTCATAATAAGATTCGATTCATGATTCAGAAAAAATGTCATTTAGTTAATGATTTGAATTGATAACCATGGTAAATAGAAGCTTGCAAATATTGACCGGAGAACTTTTGATGTGTATGAACTTAAAATCTAGAATGTGCTGAGACAGGTCTCTTCCAACTTGTAATCTTTGTAAATTGGGTCTTGTTCTGCCAGCTTTGTTGCTTTGCAATATTTTTTTTTTCTTACTTGACCTAATAGTAATTCTGATATCAAAATTGTTGTCTTATGTTTCTCCTAGTCTCTGAATTTGTTTGATTTGTCCTATTTTCCCTGTATGCATAACAACTGATATTTTAAACCGTTAGGATGAACTAAACTGTAGCTTTTGGGAACTTTGTTAATTGTCACTTCTTTAGCATGTTAGATATGTAAGCTAAGCTCCTATGGTTAAAGGTATGTATAACATTTTGCTACTATAGTATTGAGATAGGAGCTTGAAACAATTCAAGAACTAACTTCGTTAGCATGTTAGATATAAAATAAGTAAGCTAGGCCACAACTATAAAAGAAAATTTTGGCAACATTTTACTTCTTTAGAATGTGTAATGAAGAATTGGAATTGATATAGGTGTTTCGATTAATGCGCTCCATTAGTTCAATGTGAAAAGCATCGATTGAATTTTTTATAACATAGATATATCTTCATAGCAATGAAAAAAAAAATGAATAGCAAACTGGTGATTCATTTCTAATTATTCCCAGCTTTCGAAATTGTTGATGGGATATCTGTTATGATAGTTAAAATCAACTTAGAAATGACTCAATTTGGGATGTTTATTTCTCATATTTCCTTTAGTATGTTAGGGGTTGATGAAATCTTGAAAATAGTCTCTACTAGTTGGATTTTTTGAAGTCTATCCATGGCCATGGATTGCTCTGTTAGACATATCTTCAGGAGGATAGGATGGGAAATATTGAAAAGTACTCACTCAAAATGGAATGTGATATAACAGAGTAGGAGACGTGACATAGGGGGAGTGGGTAGGAATTGATTCGGCAATCAAAGAGAGTTTAATCAAGGTCGTAATGGACTTCGGGAGGCATGTAACTTGTAAGAATTAACATGTGGTTTTGGTAATTTTGGGGGCGGGTAGAATAGTTGGTTCTCTCCCAGAATTAGCTTTATCTCTTAATGTTTTGTTATTGTTCATCATCTTCCAAGGAGCACATCTCTGTTTCGTTGCAATTTTTCCTCTTTAGCAGTTCAGTTTAGTGAATTAACAAAGGCTATTCTCTGGTTGTAAGAAGTTGTATCTTCCGATTCAATATAATTTTCCATTTCTGTTTGGGTCCTATCATGCTGTAAACATAATTTGCATCAGAGCACAAATGAATTATTAAAATAGATATAAAATGGATGTCCATTTTGCGTACAGTGAGCAAAATTTATTGACGTTTTAATTTTCTTTTTGATCATTTGTTCATGCAGTGAACTTATTTGCAATGTAATTTCTGGGTTCTTTCTTAACGTAGATTTGGATTTTGAACAGATATCAGTGAAAGAAGACAAGCATAAAAAAGAAGTCGTGCTATTTTCAGTTAACCGAAAACACGCTGATTATTCATCCTTTAAGCCTGAAAAAAGGCCAGCGGAGAAACCTGACCAGTCCAGTGTTCAATCTGTCAATGAAACTCGTTCGTCCAAAACTCTGGAAGTGGCTGAAATCTACAAGCCAAGTGTACATGTCAATCCCATATTTTCATCTGTAGGAGCTGATACAGGCAAACTTTATACTGTTTCTGAAGCCACTGATATTGTCTTCGCATACGTTGAAAAACAAAATCTTGTGAAACCAACAAATAAATCTCTTGTGGTTCTAGATGCAATATTATGTGATGCACTATTTAAGGGGGCTATTAAAAAAGGAACTACGTATCCTACAGAAATTCACAAAAAAGATTTAGGGCAAACATTTGTGAGCCGAATGCAACCTCACCATGTTGTGACAAGAGGGAATGAATCTGTAGTTCGTAAAGGTGCACTAAAAACAATTCAGATACTGACAGAAAGGCGGCAAGGCAACAAGAAGGTAACCAAACTATCCGGCATGGAATCATTTCTTATAGATGCTGACGCATTAGCATCAGAACTTCAGAAGAAGTTTGCTTGCAGTACCACTGTTGGAGAATTACCAGGTATTTCTTAGCCATATTAAAATTGGAAGTTCTACGTATTAGTTTGCGCTTGTTATTTTTTTTCTTTCGAAAGCTTTTTATGATTTATTTTTTACCAATCTTGTTTTGATGTTATCGTCAAGGAATGTGGGATTTTCTACCAGATTTTTGTTATATGCTGATTTCCTTTGTTTAAATTCAACTACAACATGTTGTGTCTGATTTTATTTGCATTAATCATGCTAAGATTAGTCCCAGTTGCACACATGGCATTTGATTTCTCAGTTTTAGTACTGAGAGTTTGATGGGCTGTATTCGAATTTTTTTTCTGCATTTATGACGCTAGACTAGTTGTAGTTGCATATGTTTTATTTCTTAGTATCAGTATTTAGAGGGTATGAGGCTGCGTTAAATATTAAGCTGATTTAATCAAAGACATTTTCGGGAGCATTAGCAGTAAGTGTGCAACTCCGGTGTCCTCTTTTATGTACATAGACAGAGGCTACTACATATGCATTTTGATAAAAATGTATTGATTTCCTTATGAATGTAACTGAATGAAACCAAGGATCCTGCTTACATGCATGTGAAAGTGACAGGCCCTTAGATGAGTTGGGTATGAGCAGGGTAGGCCTAAAGAGTGGAGTGTATGTTCAGAAAAATAAGAAATAGGGGACTGATGAGGTGGCAGAGATAGAGAAGGGTGGGAGTGTGTGAACTGATTTTTCTGTTATATGTAGTCTAGGGTGTAGTGTTGTTCGTGAGAGAGGGTATCGAAGGATCATTCTGTTAGAGGCAAGGAATAGTCTATTTTCTGAAGGAGCCAAGCTTTGTGGAGTAGAAGGGATATCATCCCTGTGCTTGTTTCCTTTTCTTCATAAATAATATTCACATTTCCATAATTCCATCTCAATTCTCCTATTATTCTCTGTTATTTGTATACTGCTGTGTTTGTGATTTGTAACAAAAAGTTTGTGAAAAGTTGTTTTTATTTCCATTTTTTGCTTCTAATTATGAAACTGTTACCTTGTTCTCATTTTGTTTTCTTTTCCAAATATTTGTACCTGAACAATGAAAATACAAATTGTTGTTTTATGTACAAATATTTAAAAACAGAAACAGAGTAAAAACAATGTGGCTATTTTTGTAGTTAAAAGTGAGAACATGAAACCGAAACTGGTTTCTGAAACCAAACAAACCTGATTTTTTTTTTATATTTAGTCTTC
>Ga0315914_1011690_pt1 | contig 10411 bp, 15 predicted proteins | sample MpolenodulesMG_FD_203920 | JGI IMG/M metagenome (GOLD analysis project Ga0315914, IMG submission 203920) | Medicago polymorpha root nodule microbial communities from Los Angeles, California, United States - elongated nodules | ecosystem: Host-associated > Plants > Roots > Nodule | place: USA... | reverse complement strand
ATCATGCGTATTTCAAAATAATGTAAGGTACACTTATGTCTATGCAACAAAAATATTTTACAAATGGGTCCAAATATTTTACAAAATAATGTAAGGTACACTTATGTCTATGCAACAAAAATATTTTACAAATGGGTCCAAATATTTTACAAAATAATGTAAGGTACACTTATGTCTATGCAAGAAACTGTACCTTACAGTAAGATAATGGAACACCCTTGCCCTATACCTTAGTTAACTTACTAATTGTACCTTTTGATATTTTGCTTATGTTTCTTTTCATAGTCTTTGACATGATTTTCCTATCTTTACTTGAAAGCCTAGCAATCTTCCTCAAAGCTAAGAGAGGTGTCTTCTTACACTTAGCACACACTACCTTAATCATATATCTAGATTCCTTGTTGATACTTTCGAAAATCCTCGATTTTCCTTCATCTTCCTTAGGGTTTTTGCGTCTAGACGCCTTTTTGCAACCTCATGTGAAAAAAAAATCACAACCCTCCCAATATTATGATCATGTAACCACTCATAACTTCACGGCTTAAACATTGAATTCACATGTCCTTTGGATGGACAAAATTAAGAACGTCGATCGAAACTCTGTGGAACAATCCTCATTAGACTCTACACTAATGGTCTGTTAGACGAGACAACACTAATCACATGGTCTACTAACATCTTATCACCCTGTTGAGATCCCTTAAGAGAACAAACCAACCATCGTTGTTTCGACTACTTTATTTTCTTCACAAACAATTGTTGCAGCCTTTCGACACACCCCATCACTCATAACATCATAACATTTGTCCATCTTAACCATCTTCACCCGAATAAAATTCAATTATTAAACTCCGCGAGTTTTATTTCGGGTATGCGAAACGTTGGCAGATGTATACTTGTCTCAAAAGAGGAATGTATATGGTTGAGTTTTAGTGTTTGTTAGATTTCATAACATTTGAGATGATAAAAATAAAATTCAATTATTTAATTAGGTGAAAAAAATAAAAATAAAAATAAAAAAGTAAATAAATTTGTTTAGATACATGATGAAGTTAGAAGATAAATGTTACACAAAAATATGATATTCTATTTCCCTCTTATCATATAATATGATGCTACATTCATTGTTTTCTAAAAACATTATACATTCCCCTAAAAAAACTATATTCATTGTACCCTCTTAGTAACATGTATCATCCAATATTTACATAATAGTTTAATTATTATTTTTGACAGAATTAATTATTTAATTACTAATTGACATTTTTATTAGAAAAAGTTGAATATAACAAAGTTGAAAGAATACCAATACATATGGCGTAGAATATAACAAAAGGAAAAAATACCAATACATTCATATTTATACATTTAATTTAACAAATGAATGAATTATGTCAAAAAAGACAAATGAATGAATCTTACTAAAAAAAAGCCGCACCACAGACAGACCCTCCAGTACCCTTTACAAAAATCCTAAATTTACAAAAATACTCTTTCACCAAATGAAAGGATATACGATTTTTAAAAAGTTTATGCTAAAGTCACACACCTTAAGCTTAGATGTGAAAATTGCCGTTTTTCTCCAACTAATTCCTAAACCATTGTCAATTTTAAGATAATAAAGTAACAAACATTGTTTTTAAAAAAACAAACGAAATTCCCATGAGCTTAGTTCAGTTGGTAAGGATATTGCATATTATATGCAGGGGTCAGAGTTCGAACCATGGACACTCAACTTCTCCACAATTTAATTGTGTGAGCTCTAGCTACTAGGCTACTTGACAAAAAAAAAAAAAAATTTGTTTAAAAAAACAAACTTTAATTTTCCAAATATATAGAATTAGTTAGTTTAATTAAAAAAGGTAAGAGTATAATTGGCAAATTATACCTTTAAAATATCAAAACAATAGTTAGATAGAAATGTTAAATTCACACTCAAACAACACTTAAAAAAGAACAGAAGAAGTATTTGTTATCTAGCCACACATCTTTTATATTCACCACCAAATCCAATTGTGTTGTTTGTTTTAAGACGCGTGTTAATGGTTCCATGTTTGATGTGACGTTTAAAAACGTGTTTACAAACAGATGTTGTCTTCATATCACAAATCAGTTTTGTAGAATTTTGTTATAACTTATACCCAACTACAAATTCTAAAATAATATATTCTTTTTATTTCTTAAAACGTTTTGTGAAAAACTCTTGTTAACACTTGTATAGTAAAAATCTCAAAGAAGAAACCATTTGTAAATACAAACAAATGCATGAATGAAATGAATCTTACTATTTAAAAAAGAAAAACAAATGAATGAATTTGACTTTTGTTAGTCGCCACCTCTTAAACCACACCACACTCCCCATAATACCCTCAAACAAATCCTCAATTGACAAAAACACCCTTCCCCCAACTACCACCATGTCTCTCTCTGTCTCTACCCAACAACAACCCCCAATAACCAAACCCTTTCTTTCTTCTTATAAAACCCCCTCATAACTCCTCATACCCTCTTCAATTCCAGTTCACGCCACCTTCTCTCAAAGCGTGACCATTCAAAAACATCATAAGAAAAAAACATTCAAACAGAACAAAATCATTGTGCAACAAACAAACACAAAACACAAACACAATGTCTCTCTCTTCAACATCTTCCACCTCTCTCATTCCCACCAAATCATTACTCCAACCCAACAAACCAAACCCACCTTCATTCCCCATCGGGCTCAAACCCATGCCCAAACCCAAACCCGGTTCAATCCTCGCCGTTCACGCCGCTGAACCAGCAAAAAACCCGGTCATCACCGAAAAACCCAGCAAGCCTCAACCAACCACCATCCCCCGCAATGCATCCATCAAATGGACCATTGACAGCTGGAAATCCAAGAAGGCTCTTCAACTTCCTGAATACCCAAATCAGGAAGACCTTGAATCGGTTCTGAAGACACTTGATGCTTTCCCACCGATTGTGTTTGCTGGTGAAGCTAGAACTTTGGAGGAGCATTTGGGTGAAGCTGCTATGGGAAACGCGTTTCTTCTTCAAGGTGGTGATTGTGCTGAGAGCTTTAAGGAGTTTAATGCTAATAATATTCGTGATACTTTCAGGATTATTCTTCAGATGAGTGTTGTTATGATGTTTGGTGGTCAAATGCCGGTTATTAAGGTAACAACTTTAAATTATGTTATTTGTTTTTTTTTTAAAAATGATGTATCATAATCATTCATATGATTTGACTTTAGATTTGTTGTTATTATTGAAGTTAAATATTTTTAATGATGTTATGATTCTGGAAAGAATCAATTTTATCTGTCCAGATGGTAAGGATTTGACTGTTATTATTAAAGTTAAACATTTTTAATGATTTGACGATTCTGAAAAGAATCAATTTTATCCGTCCGGATGGTAATGATTTGACTGGTTTGTGGATTCGAATCACTCTATGGATTCGAATCCCAATGTTGATGTGATGGTAATATGTAATAAACTTCGGTGAGCCTTGAGATTTTTCCCCGACTCTGATGAGCTATCAGAAAAATGAATTTTGTATGTAAAAAAGATTCATTTTTTGTGTGATGAAGATGAAAATGTGAAAGTGGATTTTGTATGTGTAGGTGGGGAGAATGGCGGGTCAATTTGCGAAGCCAAGATCGGATAATTTTGAGGAGAAGAATGGTGTGAAGCTTCCTAGTTACAGAGGGGATAACATCAACGGTGATGCATTTGATGAGAAATCAAGGACACCGGATCCTCAGAGGATGATTCGTGCTTATTGTCAAGCTGCAGCTACTCTGAATCTTCTCAGAGCTTTTGCTACTGGTGGTTATGCTGCTATGCAGCGGGTTACTCAGTGGAACTTGGATTTCACTGAACAAAGTGAGCAAGGAGACAGGTATATTGTAACCTTCAGTTTGTCTTTTTCTTAATTTTTTTTCTCCAAGGAATTTGTGATTCTTATTTGTTATAAGGTTTCCTTGATATATTTTTTAGTTTCTGGTTTTGTTATTCAAATTAGTCTTGTATTTGTTGCTATGAGTTTGATTTGTGAAGATTTTACTGCTTTCAGTTGTTGATAAATTGACTATTGTAATTATAATACTTGACACATTATAAAGTTATTTTAGTTTACCTTTTAGACATTGAATTATGTCTAAAGGAGATTAATCTGATTCTTGAATATTTGTTTATGGCAAAAAGACAAGACATGTTTTTGTCTTTTCCACAGCCTTCTGAGAGTGTCTCAAAGGTATCACTCACTTTTGTTGAGAATATACTCGCTCAAAAAAAAATTGTAGAATGGAAGAAAATTGATTTTATTTTTTTTAAGTGAACTTTTTTTGGTTTCATTCATGATTGATAAAGGTATAGTGATGATTGATATAACAAGTGGGGATGCATGTTTAATGTGGTTGGTATTGGGTTGTTATTTTCCTCTCAAATAATGATGTTGATACTTATGATGATAATTGATAGTTATCTATGTAAATATTTATCTCCTGTTTTTCAATGGTGAAATGAAAGATTAAAAATAAGGACAAAAAATGTGAAAAAAGATAATAATTTAAAAAAGAGGATTCTTAAAAAATTCAGAATGATTGATTCAATAAGCTTTGTGTAGTTGATGTTAATATGAGGTTTAAACATTAAAGAACAGTGTTTATGTGTAGTTATTATTCTTTCATTTCTTTCAAGATAATAGTTGATCTCATGGAAGTGCTAACTTGAATCCTTTGCAACGGCTGCGGCTGTTGGATTGAGATCTAGATTCAACTGTGCCAATCTAAGTCTTTATCCAACGGCTCTGCAGCTGTTGACTTGTGCAGCCACAACTCTTTGTTTTGTTTCTAACATGGTCTAGTTATGTTAATGTTGGATATATAAATGTGAATTTTGGTTAATTAAACGTATTCTTGGCATGGCAGGTACCGTGAGCTTGCTAACCGAGTTGACGAAGCCCTTGGATTCATGGCTGCTGCTGGTCTCACAGTTGACCATCCAATAATGAGAACAACTGATTTCTGGACTTCACATGAATGCTTGTTATTGCCATACGAACAATCACTGACTAGGTTAGATTCAACTTCTGGTCTCTATTATGACTGCTCGGCCCATATGATTTGGGTCGGTGAGAGGACCCGGCAGCTAGATGGTGCCCATGTGGAATTTCTAAGAGGAGTTGCTAATCCCTTGGGAATCAAGGTTTGTACATTATTCTTATCATGCGACTTCAATTTTGTTTTACAATCTCTTATAAGTTGAGGTACTAAATATCATTAAGCAAGTAAATTGAATCACTTAGCATAATCTCTTATAATTTTTTTGATACATTGGCAGGTAAGTGACAAGATGGATCCAAATGAGCTTGTTAAACTCATTGAGATCTTGAATCCTCAAAACAAACCAGGGAGAATAACTGTGATCACTAGAATGGGAGCTGAAAATATGAGGGTGAAGCTTCCACATCTGATCCGGGCAGTGCGTAGAGCAGGACAAATTGTAACATGGGTCAGCGATCCTATGCATGGAAACACCATAAAGGCTCCATGTGGTCTCAAAACTCGCCCCTTCGATGCCATCAGGGTATGTAATTCTCATCAGCTCTTTCTTTTTTAGTTGGTTACATGTTGCTTTCAAGTATCTTTAATATCTTACTTTTTGATTTAAAATCAAATTTTATTTATTATCAGAAAATGAAATTGTTCCACTTGTGGTTCACAATCTTTGCAAGAAATAAATATCATGTCTACTATTAAAAGTTCTACTTAAAATTAAAATAAGGAAAAACATTGAAAAAGATTAGTGGGGAGTCAGTAAATCTTGCTTAATTTGACTAATGTATGTGAGCTGGTCCATGATGGTGGGCTACCAAACTTCAAGGCTTATATATCAAATTTAGAATTTGGAGTGGTAGGTGGCAAAAGGGCCACTTGTAGAAGTAGGTGAAATAAAGTATTCAAGAAATCATTTTTGTTTTCTTTGGTGTTATACGAATGTCATTATTGACCAATTGGGTCTAACATAGTTGAATCCCTTAACTATGTCTGAGTATAGGAAAAACTCACTTTGGCAATCTTTGTGCCTCGGCACATGATTCATCTCTGAATTTCGAGTGAACTCTGAATTTCGATCAAGTATTCCATTAAATATATGAAACCTGTCCCTTTAGTCTCTACTGTTAAATTGAGGGTATATTCCTAAACTTTTGTAGAGATGCCCTTGATGATTCACCGTTCACCTAAAATTGTCATTATGGTGCTAAATTGTAATTCTTTTGGGTAGGTGGGATTGGACTTTAGGGGACCATATTAGTGTGAATTTTTATACTTCGGCAATTTATATAAAGAGACATCATACCACTTTATAACTTAAATCCCAAGATTTGCATTTTGTGATTATGATTACCAATAATGTCACTAACTTTTGTTAAACTAAATTAATTGGACACAGGCTGAAGTGAGAGCATTCTTTGATGTTCACGAACAAGAAGGAAGCCACCCAGGAGGAGTTCATCTCGAGATGACAGGTCAAAATGTGACCGAGTGCATTGGTGGGTCAAAGATAGTCACATTTGACGATCTTAGCTCACGCTACCACACACACTGTGATCCTAGACTTAATGCTTCACAATCTCTCGAGCTTGCTTTCATCATTGCTGAAAGGCTAAGAAAGAGTAGAATCAGATCACAGCCTCCTCTTGAATCTACTGGATTTTGAATAAGGATTTGAAGAAACTCAACACAATACCTTTGTTCTTTTTCTTTTCTTTCTCTTATATATCTAATCGTTGTTGTTTACACATTGATGTGGTGGACCTGAAACTGTTAGCTAGTTAGCTTTATGTTGTTGTGTATTGTGTTTGTATTTGTATACTGCCTAGCAATGCTTTTGAACTTGGGAAGGACTAAGAGTGCTTTATTATTAATAAAGGAAGCTAAAAAGTTTCTATTGCATTTGGCAAATTGAGTCTATGATAATGACAGGGATTGGCTTGCAAGTTGCAACTATATTGATATATCCCATTCGGTTTTGAATATTAGTCAAAAACAATAATTTAACTTTGGTGGTACTAAACAAAATATATGTAAATCCAATAGAGGGTTGGACTCAATGTGATTGGACTTGGTGTATGTTTTTGATATTACGGTGGGCGTGTTAGAATTATAACAATCTATTGTGATAGTGTGGAAGTTATACTAGATTGTGATAGTGTGGAAGTTATAAAGTGTAACGTTTATAAAATCACGATTGATCGTCATGATTTTGACATAATCATTGTGATAGCAAACATAGACTTAGTAATGAACAAGTTGGCAAGCCTATGAGCAGCCCAATTATTATATGGTTATTGGGATTATCAAGTTGGCAAGCCTATGAGCAGCCCAATTATTATATGGTTATTGGGATTATCCAACTTACAATTTTCAACAATTAAACTCAGAAGTTTATAGGAAAAGAATTGTAATTCAGAACATTAATAAGTGTAAAACTATGCGTTAGTTAACTAACGTTGCGCTACTTAAGTAACACACGTATAAAGAATTGTGTGAGTTAACTCACGCAGCCATTAGCACATGCGTGAGTTAACTCACGCCCAGTCTGTGCAAAAAACCAAAAGAGGCAGAAACTTCTATTTTCCCTATTTTTTCAATCCTTCTTTCATACATTCATTCAATCATACATTCATTCAGTCAATTGCATACATTTTTCATCATTCATTCAATCAAACATTAAACTCATAATTATATTACGAAAAATAACGGAATAAAACAACGGAATAAAATAACAAATAATGTCATAAAAAACGCCAAAAAGTATAAGTGTAATAGGATTACAACCAAATCCAACAAAATGTCATAAAAAAAAAACTACACAAGTCATACTGGTCCATCCCGTGGACTCCTACTCCTCCTCTGCGGAGCCGGCATCTGCTCCAGCATGCTCCACTCAGACTGTATGCCCTACATCAAGCGCATAACCTCCTCTGGATTAAGAAACACATCAGGATGCCCCATTGCACCGTCCACTTTGGCCCTGATGTTGTTGATGATCTGGTATGGGTTGGGAGGATGCCTGGCCCACTGCTGCTCAACCATAACCTCCTCGTAAGGAGGGACAGGACGAGGAGGGGCATCAGCTGCGTAGTCAGGAATGGCCGCAGGGGGTTCACAATAGGATGTGATACTCTAACGAACCATCTCATGTACCCCTCAGTATGAGCCCACAGTTATTTATCCGGAACTAGATGACCCATCTGTTGATGGTTGAGGATATGTAGAGCAAAATCCATGAAGGCCTGTGCCACGTCATCTGCCGCAAGAGCCTCAATGTCTGTAGAAGGCCTAGGCCGTGTCTGGACATACCCATACTGCCTAAGAACCCGCTCTGGCAAGTGAAGGACCATCATGTCGTTGTCGGTCATGATCCATCCGGAGTACCAACATATGTCTTGAAAGGGCATGATGTGTCGTCGTCTCTCGTACGACCTCCAGGTGACATGAGAATGGTCCAACGAATCAATGGCAGCTCGGTAGTGTCCAGGATTAGAAAAGCCCCTGGGAGGTTTCCATTTACCGACAAGCGGGGAAACAGTAGATCGTAGTCCTCATCTTCAATCCTCGGAATGATGTTCGTGAAGTGTGCCAAAGTCCATCCCTGCAAACACAAAGAAATAAATTTATATCAGCACAAGTATTATACAAACAACTATATATTTACGATCCAATAAGTAAAAAAGAAGAAAAACAAATATTACCACAAGCAAGGTCATGTAACCACCACAAGAGGCCACAGATGAGTCGGAGGTAAGAGATAACTGCTCATATAGGAAAGCAAGTCCCATCTCACCCCATGACTAGTCCAACTCGTCCATATCTTGCAGCGCAAGCAACCACAACAGATTAATGTTTTTGTTGTTCTTGCCGGAAAAAACGGTCCAGCCAAGCAAGAGCAACAGAAACGCCTTAATACAGGCCAACCTAACATGAGCTCGCTCGTCTTGCTCCTCCTATGTGTCAATCTCAAGCAGCTGATTACACATATTCAAGAGCTCCTCGTAGCACCTCTTCAGTACACCAAAATTGACGTGAGCAGCACCTTGTTTTGTCATCTCCTTAGCGGCAGCCTCCACTGTAAAAAGTAGGTCCACCTGCATCATCTATAGTCCCTCCTCACAGGTTAACTCTCTATCAGGAAGGGGCCTCCCAGTGATGGGGATGCCTAGAAGACACGCCACATCATCTAGTGTGATGGTCATCTCCCCAACTTGTAGATGGAAGCTGCTGGTCTCCTCATTCCATCTCTCTGACATCGCACAAACGAACCCGTGAGAGATGTTCTCGTACCCACTAGTCAGGAGGGGAGTAAGACCAGACATATTCACTTCATCCCAAAACCATTGGTTTTGTTCACACGGCTGAGAGATTGTCAGGTTTTTAAGGCTCAACTTCTTCCCGTGCGAGATACCTTTCACCTTATGTTTTTTTCAATACTGAAATACAAAAACAAAAAACAAAAAACAACACCGTTAAATAAATAATAAGTAAAATAAACATTAAATATATTCTAACATAAATTTTAATTCTAACGTTAAATAAGTAAAATAATAATTAGAATAAGTTGTATAAATAGTAAAAGAAATAAATTAAACATTAAAATATACTTACATCGGCATCGACCCAAATCCTGCATGCCACATGTCCACCAAAGTGAGGTAAAAGCGTGAGCTCATAAGGCCCCTTGCATAGCTTCCGGTCCGGCCTCGTACACCACCCTCGTCACCCCCTGAAAATGACCCCCACCATCATGTTGTTGAGGCTGCTCAATATCATCCTGTTGCTGAGGCTCCTCGATATCAGGCTGCTCCTGCTCAATATGAGGCTCCTCATGATGATCCTCATATTGGTGCTGCTGATACGCATCAAACTGATACTAGTGAGGATGAGGCTCCTCAAAATGATACGCCTGATCTTGTGCCTACTCATACACCTCATAATCCTGCTGATACTGTGTCGGGTCCACCGTCTGTGATGGACCCATCTGTGACGTTGATCCCCCAACAACATCAAATCTACCAAGTCTCGTTCCTCCACCTCTCCCTCGACCAGCCATATGAGGGCGTAATGCTTGTTTCTCCCTCCGTAAACTACCAGTAGGGGCAGGCCTCCCTGCGTTAAATCTGTCACTCCTATCCTGAGGCGGCTCAGGCGGTCTCTGAGACGTATTCCTCCGAGACATATTTGCACAACATTTCAAAAAGCAAAATATCAATGATACATTTTCACACGGACATTGTGTCATTTCTAACAATTCAACAACAACACTAATATTTCAACAGTGTCAATTCAATCTGTAAACTACCACATTGTAGTCAAACTAACTATAATCAACATTAACAAACATATTTCTAACCAATTTCATC
>Ga0315914_1011689_pt1 | contig 10411 bp, 8 predicted proteins | sample MpolenodulesMG_FD_203920 | JGI IMG/M metagenome (GOLD analysis project Ga0315914, IMG submission 203920) | Medicago polymorpha root nodule microbial communities from Los Angeles, California, United States - elongated nodules | ecosystem: Host-associated > Plants > Roots > Nodule | place: USA... | reverse complement strand
TGAAATGATCGTCAGTGCCAAGGGGGGTTGACAAGGCGTTCAGTGCCTCAGGGGGATGAACGGGCATTCAGTGCCACGGGGCGATGACCGTACTTAATTTCAGTGCCATGTAGGTTTGAAATGATCGTTAGTGCCACGGGGGGTTGACAAGGCGTTCAGTGCCACGGGGGGAGGAAAGTAATTAATTTCAGTGCCACGGGGAGTTAAAATGATCGTCAGTGCCAAGGGGGGTTGACAAGGCGTTCAGTGCCACGGGGGGATGAACGAGCGTTCAGTGCCACAGGGTGATGAACGTGCTTTAGAGTCTTTGTAACCTTTTGGTTGTCTTGGCGCAGTGGAGAAGGCGAGGAAATTTGAAAAATAGGGCGCCTCGTTAAAAACCCCTGCCCTTGCAGGGGAAAAGAGTGCCACCCTATTCCTTTTTATTAAATGAAACTTAAGAAAAAATAGTCAAAAAACATAATGAGAGGCGGCAACTGCATGACTTTGTGCTCGCCCTAGTCTATATTAAAAAATAAAAATAGCAAAAATTGAAATCTATTTAACTATAGTAACGGTGCAGATTGACTGCGTTCCAGGTTCTTGGTACTGGGTATCCATTCTTTTCTTCCAGTTTGTAAGCTCTGTGTGATAGCTTCTCCTTTATTTTGTAGGGGCCTTCCCAGTTCGGCATCAGTTTTCCAATTCTGGTTAGGGCGACCACCTGTTTCAGCGCCAGGTCGCCTTCCTTCATCTCCCTGCTGATGACTTTTGAATTATATCGGCGAGCTGCTCTCTGTTTGGCGGCAGATTCTCTTATGTGAGCCTCTTCTCGTATCTCGTCGATCATGTCCATAGAGCATCTTAGTCCTGTGTCATTAGCTTTTAATGGGATACCAATTTATTTTAGAATTCTAGTATTGCTCAATAATCTTTCAATCTTGTAAAACAAAGGGTCAGTGAAATTGGAAAAGACTGCGTACCTTCTTCAGAGAAGTTATCACGTCGCCATGTCGGAGTGTCGATTTCTACGGGAAGCATAGCATCAGTGCCATAGACCGTAATAAATGGTGCCTCTTTGGTTGTGGAATGTGGCGATGTATGATAGGACAACAATACCTGTTGCTTATCAAAATGGTTTTCTCCAAAAATAATAAATATGAACATAATAACACATGATTTTTAAACGTAGAGATTGAATGGTATGCTAGTTGATACAAAGAATTTTATAACGGTGTTTACCTCATGTAGTTGTTCAGCCCAGAGACCTTTGGCTGCTTCCAGCTTCTTCTTAATTCCATTTAGAATCACTTTGTTAGCTGATTCTGCCTGTCCATTTGCTTGGGGGTGAATGACAGAGACAAACTTGGTCTAGATACCTAGGTTTTTGCAAAAATCCACCACTGTCGTACTTGCAAAATTATGAGAGTTAATTTTAGCTTGGTCAAGATTTCTTTTCCTTTGAACCATTGGTTTGACGCTTGGATTGACGACGAGGTGATGGCATACTATGTTAGGGTCAATTCTTGGCATATTTGATGGCTTCCATGCAAACAAGTCCAAGTTGTTTTTCAACAACTGTGTTAGAGTGAGTTCTTCATCCGGACTTAAAGATGTGCCTAGTTTGGTGACTTGACGTGGCTCAGAACCTATGAGGACCTCTTTCAACTCTTCAGTTGGTTCGATGTGCTCCTGATGATATTCTTCTCTTGGGTCTAAGTCAATCATGTTTACGCTTAATGGCTTGTCTTCTGCTTTCTCTTTTTTCTTCCCTTTTTGCAATCTCAAATTGTTGTGATAGCACTCTCTGGCGATTTTCTGACCTTCCCTAATCATTCTTGTTTTTCCTTTCTCCAGGGTATATTTCATGATTAAGAATTTGGTGGATAGGAAAACGCCGAGGAGGTTGAAAGTTGGTCGCCCGATGATGATGTTGTAGGAGTTTGGAGAGTTGATTACCAAGTATTTCACCTTGATGGTCTTGGAGTTTTCTCTGTACCAAAAAGTTGTTTTCAAGGTTACGTAGCCTTGGACGTGTACTTTAAAAGGTGCCTTTAAAAGGTTGCAATTGTTCTGGGGCGAGCTCCAGTTTCTCGAAAGCATCATAATAGAGTATGTCAGGTGAGATGGCGGGATCAATGAGAACTCTTTTTACATCCCAGTTGAAAATCTGTAAAGTGACGACCATGGGGTCATCGTCGTGGGGCACTACGCCTTCGTAATAATCGGTTGTGAAGGTAATATCTTGTTCGTACTTTGAATCCACCTCTCGTTCATCAATAAACATCACCTGGCGCACACTTTTCTTTCGGGAGGCACTAGACTCGCCTCCCCCCGCAAAACCTCCCGAGATGGTGTTAAGGGTGTGTCTTTCCTTTGGGTCCTTTTTGTTGCTTTCTTCACTTTTTTCCTCTGGGGGGCGTCGTTGGTCTTCACACCGCTCCCCCTTGACATATCCTCTTAGTTTTCCTTCATGTATAAGCTTGTCAATTTCTTTTGAGTCTCCAACAATTGTCAGTTGTATAGCCCCAGATCCGATGATACTTACACCATGCTTCAAGGTCGTGACCCATGCGGTTACCGCGAGGCTCCGGAGGTTTTAGGATGAGCTTGGTTTGGTAAACCTCCTTGTAGATTCTTTCCGGTCTTGTGTTCAGTGGGGTAAAGTCGTCCATGTTGTATACCATTCTTTCTTGTCTTTTGAAGGTACCCCGGTACCTGGTTGGTGGGGGATAACAGTTTCGCTTATCGGCCGCCGAGTTGTGTCGTTCTTTGGCATCTCTGGCCTTCTTTTCTGCATTACTTTCCTCTCCCTTGATGTAGCACTCGGCTCTCGACTTGATTTCCTCCATGGAATTAGTAGGTTTCTGGGCAAGGGACTCATTGAACGGGCCGGCCCGTAATCCGTTCTGGAAAGCTCCCACAAATAACTCTTGGTTAGGGTTGACCACTTTGATAGTGGCATCGTTATATCGGGCGAGATAACTTCTCAGAGACTCATTTTGTTCTTGCCAGACATTAAATAGACTAGTGGTTGAGACCTTGCTATGGCGGCTCGCAGAGAACTGGTGGATCAATTTCTTCGTCATGTCTTGGTAACTGACTATTGAGAATCTGGGCTGGTTCATGTACCAACGTAGGGCGACATCGATCAAAGTTCCTGCCAATAACTTGCACTTAAGGGAGTCGGGCACCATGAGCACGGCCATTCATGTGTTGAAAGAGGTGACGTGCTCTACTGGATCGCCTTTGCCATCTTAAGAGGACATGGATGGATTTTTGAACCCTTCTGGTACTGGTGCGTTCCAAATCTCTGCGGACAACAGCTAGGGCTGTGGCTCGTCTAACTCGCAATGATGAGAGTCCGCCTTCTCCTGATTATGCTGCTGCTGGATAGTTTCGACTGAGGCCTGAAGGGCTTCGTTCTGCCCGAGTAGTTGAGCGATCTGGGTTCTCATCGTCTCGGCCTCTTCTGGAGTTGCCATGGCGATAGAGGTTTTCTCTAAATCACGACATGAGGTGCGATTAGGGGGTTATTTAGTGAATAGCTAGGGTTTCTAAATCGTAGAGGTGCTTTAAGATTTAGAGGGTTTTTTTTTGTTTAGGTTTAGGGCTTCCTGTAACGCCCTATTTCTATTAAAGCGATAAAACACGCGAATAATGCAACTATTCAAGAAATAGACGTCATGTCTACAAAAGTTCTCCAAAACATATCATGCATAAAAATTTAAACAACTACGCAGTGGATATAAATCATACAACACCAAAGTATACATGTCATAAGATCAACAAACTTTCATAAATAAAATCTCCAAAACCCGACAAATGGGTAAAATCTCAACAACATAACATATCCAGAATAAAAATAATGACTGACATCCTAGATCAGACCCTAATCTAAGACTCCAGAAACAGATGGATGAGGTAGCTCCCGCTATCCTCAAGCACTCACCAAGCGAGCAACAAAATTAAACCTGCACGTCGTCTACCCATTCATACAAACAAGTAGGCGGTCCACCACAGACCACTGGGGGTTAGCTTCACATCAATCATAATCAAACATAAATAATCATAAACATTCAAGGATCTTATGCATAACACATATACATACCTATCCCTCCTAGAATACTAACATCACATGATTATTATCCCCTATTCCATACTCCTCAAGCTATCACATTACTAACGTAGCATAGCAAGCATATTCAATCTCTAATCAAGTCATCGACATAAGCTCATCATTTATCAACATCAATCAATGAAAGGATTACTCACCTTATTCTTCACTTGGCATACTTAACTCAACAAGTACAATTCATCATTTCAAAGTTATAAGCAAGCCATCATCATTATCAAAGAAATCACCACATCATATATATACATATACACTTCACTTCAAAATAATTATCATCAAATAGATTCATCAAGTCTATAAGCACAAGCAAGTAAGACATGCAATTAGAACATAGTTCAATTATTCACAACCATCAACAAAATCCACCAATGTACATATACACCAATCCACACAATCACAACATTCACCAAATTTCACCAATGCACAAATTCATTAAGTCACATATTCAATTATGACACAATTTGTAACGCCCCTATTTCTATTAAAGCGATAATACATGCAAATAATATAAATATTCAAGAAATAGACGCTACGTCTTCACATCAAAATTCAAACAACGTGCATATATAAGATTCATCAACAGTCGCAGCAAGTCATACATCTCCAAAATATACGTGGCATAAGATCAATATACATCATCATATAAAATCTCCAAATCCCAAAAAATGGGTAAAATCTCAACAACATAAACCAAAGTCAAAATAAAAGACCAGACGACATCCTAATCAGAGCCCTAAGCTAAGACTCCAAAAACAAATAGGCGAGGTAGCTCCGCTATCCTCAAGCACTCACCAATCAAGCAACAAAACTAATCCTGCACGTCGTCTACCCATTCATACAAATAGGTAGGCGGTCCACCACAGACCACTGAGGGTTAGCTTCACATTAATCATAATCAACATAAACAAACATAAGTATTCAAGGATTTCATGCAAAACACATATACATAACCATCCCTCCTAGAATACTAGCATCACATGATTATTATCCCCCATCCCATACATCTCAAGCTATCACATTACTAACATAGCATAGCAAGCATATTCAATCTCTAATCAAGTCATCGACATAAGCTCATCATTTATCAACATCAACCAATGAAAGGATTACTCACCTTATTCTTCATTTAGCATACTTAACTCAACAAGTACAATTCATCATTTCAAGGTATAAGCAAGCAATTATCATTATTAAAGGAATCACCACATCATACATATACAAATCTCACCTCATTACTATTACCAAAATAATTATCATTAAATATATTCACCAAGTGTATAAGCATAAGCAAGTAAGACACACAATCAGAGCCTAGTTCAAATATTCCCAATCATCAACAAAATCCACCAATGTACATATACACCAATCCACATAATCACGACATTCACCAATACACAAATTCACCAAGTCACATATTCACTTATGACACGACTCATCAACTATTCAAATCCAATATCACAAGTATATATTCATCAAACACACTTATCATCAAACAATCATCATGTAAACAATTAAGACTCATGCCAATTATGTTATGCGCCTAATCACGACACATATATGCATGTAGTACCAAATCACCTCAAGGTCGTCACCCATGATGCAACAAAAACATCATATGTAAGATTTCACACTTGTCTTACATTATCACTGAAGTAAAAGAGTAACCCTCTTTTACAACATCAAGACTCAACATGTCTATGATGCATGGACATACAAGCAAAGACTCGACAATGCAAAATCACCTCATAAATATTCAACAACAATATAAAGGATAACCTCCATCTATATTGATCGACTTCATCAACAATTGCATTATCAAGTATTTACTCCACACAATCAATCAAGTCACAATTCAATTAAGAGTCATCATCACATTGTCATCATAATTATCAACAATCATCAACATCAATGGATATATATACATTAATCAACATCAACTATATAATATAGCTCAACAACTTCATACACTTTCTCATATTTCCAAGCAAAGGAGAAAATACAACACTTTATGATAAACATCATATTCAACACCTAACAATCATTCACATATCTTCATTCAATCATATAAAGCTATTCACGAAAGGTTTATAAAATAAAGTTCTCCTAAATAAAATTGTTTTTGAATTTTATTTTAGCTTGGGCTCAGAGTTTTATCAAATACTTAAAAAGAAGTAAAGAAAAACGTGTGAACAACACAAAAAAATGACTCTGAAAGGATATATATATATACACAAAGTCAAAATTTCAGAAGCAACATAATTAAACTAAACAAAAAAAAAAATGTGTGCAACTAAGGGTTAGGTTGTTGTTGTTGTTGGATCAACGCCATCATACGATTAATGTCCTCAGATTGCTTCTTCAGGAGCTCAGTTTGTTGCTTAACAATTTCTTCAAGAGCTAGCTGTCTCTGAAGGAAAGAATCTTCTCTTGCCTTAGATTCTTCCTGCTGTTTCAACACTTTCTGTTTCAGCATCTTGAACAACTTAACTTCTCTGGATACATACTCTGATTCTGAGAAGAAGGGTGCATTTGCTAGATACAGAAGTGGACTTTTAGCTTGCTCAGCTGAGTGCAGAATCCTTAGGTGACGTCTCAATGCAGCAACTTGGATTCGCAGACATTTCTGGCTTACAACATTGATCAGTTCAGAAGCTTTGTTCTTCAGAGATGACCATTGATCCTCATAGTCAACAGATAGAGTGGGAACTCTTCTGAGTTGCATTAGAGCTTGCATTTCCTCAATGATCTTTAACAACTCAGCCTCAATGTATTCAGATTCCAGAATGTTTATGGGTGGTTGTTTAAGGATCTGAATATGTGATGAAGATGAGGGTTGGTCAGAAGCACTAAGGGTTAGGTTTTGTGTTGGTTCAGAATCTGGGATAGACATAGAAGGTTCAGATTCTGTCACTAGGACAGACTCCTCAACCACTGTCTCAATAACAGATTCTGGAATGGTTGTTTCTTGAGTTTGAGCTTGGGTTTTGGTTTGGAGTGATGTTGGTTCAGGGTTGTTTTGTTGAGTGGGTTTTGGTGGTTGTTGGTTAACTAAATCAATCTTTTTAGGGACTGATTTAGAGGCTTTTTGTGGAGTGTCAGTGAATTCACCACCTAAGTGTTTCTCTAAAGAGAACAGGTTTAAGGGTGAACCAAAGTGGGGTAGGTCAGAAGAGGTTGGCTCTTCAGGGTCTTCAGGATCTTCAGCAGTTGCTGAAGGCTGAGCCTTCTGAAGGGGTGTTAGCCGGGTAGGTTTTTGAATTGTTGAGCCCATTACGACCTCAGCAAGTCCAGTACCAACAAGTGTTGGGTTGACTCTTATTGGTGATTTGTTTGAGTGTGATGAAGTGGAAGTTTGTGTATCAGCTGGTATGATATTCAGAGGTTCAATAACAGGGGGTTGAAAAGGATGGTCAGCTGGGAGTTGTTGCAAATGTCAACTCTCCTCTGAGACATTTCCCCTATGCTTTGAAGTACAACTGGGTACACTGGCTCAAATGATTTTGGTTTAAGGGTGGGTTTAGAAGATAGGTCGAATTTCTTACTAAGAGGTATGTTGTCTTGGTCAGAATCAGTTTGGGGTGATGATGAAGGTGAGATGATGATGGTGGAATTTGGAATTTAAGTTACCTTGGCTGAGAGGGGAGCTTCTGATCTTTCAGCCTCTGAAGCAGCAGATTCTAGAAATGATCCTGAAGCACCAGCTTCTGGTGTTCCTTGAGACTTTTCCACAACCTTATGAGCTTCCTTCACAGCATCTTGTTCAACTTCTCCAGCAATTCTCTTGACCTCAGCAAGCTTCTGCTCATAGTATGCAGCACAGTTTTCTTGCCCAATAGCCTTGAGCTGTTCATCCCTCTCCAGCAAGTATTGTGACTTCTTCCTCTGCTTTTCTGCTACCAAATTATCAGCATGATCTTTAGCCCTCTTGGCCATAGTAGGAGTCACAACAAACATTGGAGTGAAACTTTCTTCAGCAGATGACTGTCTTTTTCTAGGCCTTTGCTCTTCTACATCCATTTCTTCAAGAGCTAATTCCATTTCCTCAATGGTGATTGAAGTATCTCATTTACCCCTTTTTCTCTTAGGAGTAGGAGCAGAAGTGCTGTCGTAGTTAGTTGCTTCAGACTTAGCCACCTTCTATTTCTTGGCCTTAGCAACAGCAGCTTCTGATTCAGCATCAACCTTAGTCGTTTTGCCCTTGACTCTGAGAGGAGCACCATCAGAAGAATCAGGGATGTCTTCATCCTGAGTGGTTGCACCTGATTCTCTAGCATGTGCAACTATATATCCAGCCAAAACTTCAGGATTACCCTCTTTGGAGATGGGAGGAAAATCCCTCATCAGTTCTGATTGAACTGAAGATTCTTTTAGGTCCTTCTCGTTGGGAGAGATTTTCCTGATGATCTTCATATTCTGCAGAGTCTTGCCATTGATGATCTTCCCAGTAGCAGTTCCAAGAGCTCTGTCAGACGCAAGCTTGGATTTCCTCAGCGTCTCCAGCAATCTTCCTTGAGAGAAGATCTCAGACAGCAGCCTTCCACATGGCACTTGCTTTCTTTTCCCTTTGATTCCTTCTTTAATAGCCCAGCACAGATGATGCATGAGGTATCTTGGAAGATTTATCTTCTGAAAGGCAGCCAAGAAGTAAAGTACCAGTTTGTGGTCCAAACTAGGTTGGTCAGATCCTCCTCCCTTCTGAAAGAAACAATCAGTGATGAACTTCAGGAGCATCCTGTGATTGCCTTCCATGTCCACCAACTTAGTTGATGGGTCTCCTTTCAGCAGTAGATTGGTGTAGCTTTCCAATAAGGGATTCTTATTGCTGACGTTCCACTGGAATCTGCCTTCAAGAGCCACTTTGCATGCTCTGGCTATCACTTCTTCTGTGATGGTTATAGGAATACCCATCACTGCTAATCTGATTTCCATTCCCTTATGGGGTTCAAGACCCATTTCTTTCCTTGATTTCCCTTTCAGGCTTGGATCCCTTGCCACAGCCTGTGTCTCTTCCAATATTGCCGCTTCTTGATCGTAGACCTCAGCCCTTACCCAGAAGTCCTTGACCAAATTCACATATGTTGGTCCATTCAACATACGAAAATAACCAGTCATCTGTTGTGCTTCCATCAGTGACTCCAGGTTCATTCCGTTTCTTTTGAGAGAGGTGAAATCCACCGGTGATTCCACTTGAACATCAAAAGACTCAATAGGAATAACCATAGTCTTTGGTTTGATCTTGTATTTAGACCTAGTGTCGAGTTGCATACCAGAACCGCTTGTAGAAGTTGCCATTGAAGAAAGTTGAAGGTTTAGGGTTTCTAGTTTGAGAGATAGAGAAAATCTGATTTTCTTTGCGGTTTGAAAAATTTGAAAGTGTAAAGAAAGTGAGTGAGTTGTGTGTGATTGATATATATAGTGATTTTGACAAAACGTTTCACATTCAGAGGGGACAAACAGACACACATATTAATGACAATATAGAAGGCGCGAGGATATTTGTTTAAAAGCGAATAACTATCATTGCCCTTTCAGTGTTATTACCCAATACAAACAGACCCTGTCAGAGAACTAAAAAAGTAACTGCTGCAGATAGGGGGCTAGGTGTCACTAGACTTAACTTCCACCCTTTCCACTACCGCAAGCTATTAGAGTCAAAAGATTCCTTTTCAGAGTCTGAGGTCTTTCAGGGGCATAATTTCTTCAGAGTCTCCAACAGAGAGTCTGAAAACTAAACAGCTTCTGATAAATTTCAGAGCCTGATTTTTCGTTCAGAGGCAAGCATTACTCAGTGTTAAAGTGCATGTTCAAATATTTCTTTATAAAATTAAATCTTTCAACAGTTAAAGGTTTAGTAAAGATATCAGCCCATTGATAATCAATATCAATGAATTGAATATCTAAAGTTCCCTTTTGAACATAGTCTATGATAAAATGATGTTTAATTTCAATGTGCTTGGCTCTTGAATGAAGAATGGGATTCTTTGACAAACAAATAGCAGATGTATTATCACAATAAATGGGATTACTGTTTTAAGTTATTTGATAGTCTTCTAACTGATGTTTCATCCAGAGTAGTTGTGTACAACAACTAGCAGCTGAGATGTATTCTGCTTCTGCTGTTGACATAGCAATAGTTGCTTGTCTCTTACTAGCCCAGGATATCAGATTATCACCAAGGAATTGACAATTTCCACTAGTTAGCTTATAATCTGAAGATTTCTTATACAGAAGCCCAAGATTAGTTGTTCCCTTCAGATATCTAAAGATTCTCTTAACAGCAGTTAAGTGAGGTTCTCT
>Ga0315914_1011688_pt1 | contig 10412 bp, 6 predicted proteins | sample MpolenodulesMG_FD_203920 | JGI IMG/M metagenome (GOLD analysis project Ga0315914, IMG submission 203920) | Medicago polymorpha root nodule microbial communities from Los Angeles, California, United States - elongated nodules | ecosystem: Host-associated > Plants > Roots > Nodule | place: USA... | reverse complement strand
TAGTTGAAGATTCACTGAACTGAGAGAGAGAATCAGCGACTGGGTTTGTTTGTTGTTGTGAGAAAAGCTTGCAATTTGTGCAATTTGTTTGTGAGAAGATTCAGCAAACTGAGAGAGAGAATCACCGGCGATTTGTTTATGTGAAGAGGAGAAGTGATTAGTGTGTATCTGAGGAGAGAAGAGAAAACACGCTTGATGCTTCTCTGGGGAGAAAGAAATACAATATTCTCGTTAACCACTACTGGCGGAAATAGCATTCTATTGGCGGATTTCTTGTTTTAATTACTGACGGATTTGTTGAATTTCTGACGGATAATTAATTCACATTATTACTGCGGATATATACGGTTACCGGCGGACATAATTATATCTGGCTGTCCAGCATTATAATTTCTGACGGATACTTTCCGTCAATAAATCATGGCAGGTTCGTTCTTGTTATTACTGACGGATTTATCCGTTAGTATTGTAAGTCTCTGAATTATTGAAGGTTTTTTCCGTCAGTAATATTATTGAGGGTTTTTTTTTATGTTATTGAAGGTTTATTCCGTCAGTAATTACTGAGGGTCTAAATCCCTCAATAATGCAATTTTGAATTGGTTAGTAATTTGAGCTATTCTTGTAGTGTATGCTCACTTTCTTTCTAACACTTTCTCTAATATTTTTCTAAAAAAAAACACTTTCTCTAATATTTAATCTCTTATTCGAAGTCACTCATGTGAATCTCACACTTTATAAATAGATTTCAAGTAAAGTGGTGAGACCAACGTGAGTTTCACCCAATAAAAGAGCTAGTATTAAAAAGAGAGTGTTAATGACATATAAATATTGTTCTTAATTTCAAGCACTTTAGTTATTAATCCTTGACCATATATGTATGAAGGTTCAATCAAAGACATCGGTGATTGCAGATTATCAAGGCACAAACTGGGATGACAATGATCCATCAGTTTTTCATATGACAATTGTAAACACATTACAAGGAGAATACCAACTTACTAATGGTTATGGTCCAGATAGAGCTCCTCAAGTCTTAAGGGTGAGAATTCCTATAAACTTTTCATGAGAAACTATGACTTGCTGAAATTCTTTGTTGGATTTCCATCCCATCTTAGTTTTGAGCTTTGTTTGCTTTGCAGGACCATTGGAATTCATACATAACTGAAGATGATTTCAGATTTATGTCACAAAATGGATTAGATGCAGTGAGGATACCTGTTGGATGGTGGATAGCTCAAGATCCAAACCCACCTAAGCCTTTTGTTGGGGGAGCTTTGGCAGCACTTGACAATGCTTTCACATGGGCATAGTAAGTCTTTGAGATGTATTTAAATTTTAAATTGTAACACATAACATGTATTTAAGATGTACTTTAAAGTTATAAGACTAAACTCTTACCCTTAAACTAGCACATGATTACTAATCAAGTATACCCTTAAACGAGCACATGATTACTAATCAAGTATATATTTGTAACTTGCAGTAGGCATGGGATGAAAGTGATTGTGGACTTGCATGCAGTTGAAGGTTCTCAAAATGGTTTTGAGCATAGTGGGACAAGAGATGGATATACAGAATGGGGTGATTCATACATTCCACAGACAGTCTCTGTCATAGAGTTCTTGGCAAAAAGGTTTTGTCTCCTATATATCTAAAATATTGTAAAAACTACAAATAGTTCCATAAGTAGTAAGAAAATATATTTTATTTTGAAAGAATAAATAGTAAAAATTTATTGTTTATCTTGTTATGTGTGAATAATTTTAAAATGACAACTAAAATGACGGAGGGAGTATATCTTGTACATAAATAATATCTGTATAACTATTTTGTGATTTTATCTCTTATACTCACATTATGTTTTTACTTTTTCTCTTTGTTGTTTTGGTTTCCGTGTCAACATTTATTATTCTTTGTAAATTTATGATTGTCCCAAAAATTATCATACTAATGGTTGTTCAAATAACACACCTCTATATTATTTAACATATCTCTTCTTTAAAACTTAGTTCACCAAAATAAAATTACCTACTCGAAACTGATTTCTTTATACATGAATTGAATAACAGATATAGTAATAGAAAAAGTTTAGGAGGAATAGAGCTGATGAATGAGCCACTAAGTGTCAATCAAGATAGCCTCAAGAACTATTACAAGGCAGCTTATGATGTTGTGAGGCAATACATCCCAAATACTTATGTGATCATGTCAAATCCATTAGCCACAGATTCTAAACTTCTTCTCTCATTTGTCAAAGGCTTTGATAAAGTAGTCCTTGATGTGCATTACTACAATATGTTTTGGGACAAATTCAATGGCATGAATGTTCAACAAAATATTGACTACATAAGAAATGACAGAGCCGGGGATCTTAGTGGTTTCTCTTCGTCAAATGCTCTTAGTTTTGTAGGTAAGATAACCAAATCCTTGCTAATGTTAGTTAGTCTATATATTTCATGAAACACTTATTCATTTGATATATATATATATATATTAAAATAAGAGTGATTTTAATATAAATAGCTAAGAGATTATTTTTAGAGATTTCTAAAAAAATCATAAACTATTTTGTGTTTGTTTAAACTTGTAAGTAATAGTTGCAGTTACCAAGTGTGAAGGATCAAGTATTAAGGAATATCATATGATGCCGTAAATAGACTGATTGTATTCAATTATATAGTATTTATATAATATGATTTTGATACATGTGTTAAATTATCTACACTTTTTTTCTTTTTTATATATGAAATGAAATTTATACACGCATAATTATTAAACTACAATAATAGTTAACTTTATTGACAATTTTACTTTTCTATTTAGGGGAATGGACGGCTGAATGGAGCATACAAGGTGCATCTATGCAAGACTACCAAAGATACGTCCAAGCACAAATGGATGTATATTCTCGTGCAACATTTGGATGGGCTTTTTGGTCATACAAATGTCAGAATAACAAATGGAGTCTCAAGTGGTTAATCGAAAATGGTTACATAAAGCTCTAGATGCAAGGGGTTCTTCTTTCTCGGCCATTACAGTCTCAAGTACACTTTTAAATAATTTGTGTCCAGAGATGCACACTTTTAAAGATATGAAGGTTTTTGAGTAGTAAAGGCGGGGAAAATAAGTGCTTATATATATAGTTATCAATCAATAAAATGATGTCGTTGAAGTTTCAAGTGCACTCATGTTTGTCAAAAAAAAATTAAAAGTGCAATCATGTTGGTTATGTAAGGCAAACCATAATAATAACTATACAAAAATAATTGTCCCGTAAACGTAGCTCAGTTGATAGCTACCAGGGATAATTTGTGTATGGACCGTGGTTCGAACCTCGGTTTCCCTAGTTGGTAGCTCATGTTGTTTTTGAGTAGTAAAGGCGGGGAAAAGAAGTGCTTATATATATAGTTATCAATCAATAAAATAATGTCGTTGAAGTTTCAAGTGCACTCATGTTTGTCAAAAAAAAATTAAAAGTGCAATCATGTTGGTTATGTAAGGCAAACCATAATAATAACTATACAAAAATAACTGTCCCGTAAGCGTAGCTCAGTTGGTAGCTACCAGGGATAATTTGTGCAGAAATCGGGGTTCGAACCTCGGATTCCTCACTTCTTCACACATAATGTGTGTGAATCTAACCACTATGCTACTTGACAAAAATAAAAAAATAAAATAAAAGGAGCTTTATTTTAGAAATGAGTCATTGATAATTTCATGAATGACAATATGTAGGTAGTTAGTAGTGTAACCTTGACATCTTCCACTCGTTTGACTTGAGTTCCATGCTCATCAAAACGACTCTATTTCAATACATTAGCAGATAAAAATAAGTTCACCTTATTTCCCATATGAAGCTGAAACTCTGTCTGTTTAATTTAATTTATGTTATTTCAAAACTAATAAGGATGGCGGGCGAAAATAATGAGGCATATAACAAAGCTGAAATTTTGGTCTCAATTTTACAACTTTCAATAATTTGCATTCACTCAATTTTAGAGCTTTTTTTACTGATGTGTCATCATCGTTATATTGTTTGATGAAACTCAACCAATCTCAACACAATCGATCACTTCATAGCTACATCAACAAAAAAAAAAACTCCAAAATTGAATGAAGGTAGAAAACACAGTTCTGAAACAGAGGCACTAAAAACCTGATTTAAAAAATTAGGGAAAAAATTAATTTAGGTAAAAATGATGATAAAAAATATATTTAAACGTTTTAATTTTAAGACAAATGTTAACTTGTGCCCTCAAGGACACATGTTAACAAATTTATTATAGAAATATATGTATCAAAAATTGTGCATTTGACTTCTTAAAAGTCACAATATTATGTTTTTCAATGCAAAGATACTCTTTTTGAGAACCTTAACATATACCTTTAAAGCACAAGTTTTCATGACCCTAATTTTAAACAAAGTGAAACACCCGATGAGTGATTTTTTTTTTATGCAGTAGGCTAAAGTTCTGCCAATAAAATGAAAGAAGTGCTTGAAACAAACCGGAAAAAAAAGTGCTAATTGCTCTTTAGCAAGTCAGTTATTCCCTCATAGTAGAGTTGAAAGATATAAATTATGAAATTTATTAGTATATACTACTATTAGACCTCCACCTGTTCGACGCACAGACAATATATGTATAATTATTCTTAATAGTATGTGTGCTTTAAATATAGTTTTTTTTTATTTTTTGACAAAAATAAATGATATTCATTCATTCAAATTGATAGAGTATATCGATACAATGCAAATTCGCAAAAAACAAAAATGATAAATCTGCGAACAAACTCACAATTTCCATGTTTATAGCATGAAACGACAAAGTACAAAAGTTACACATATGACTATATTCAAGTCTCCGGAATACCATGTCTCCGGATCTGCACTAGATCAAAGCTGATTTGACAATCTGAACCAAACAAATACCTGAACAAAACAAGAAAGAGAAACAACGCCGCACAAAGACAACGAACAACACAACGTCGCAATAAGATGACGAAATCACAAAAGAAAAAAACAAAATAAAAGTGAAAATTACTTATTTTAATAAAAGGGAAAGAGAAAAACGAGTTAGAGGGGTATCCATCTCAATTAAAAAATAACGAGCTCTATGTATATTGTCATGAACAACGTTTTCTTTTGGTAGTAACGGTGTTTCGTTGTGGCTGTGACGGCATTTCCTCGAGATCTTTTTTCACTATATAAAATTGGGGGCAACGGCAACGGCAACTACCAATACCTAGTTGTCGCGGGACCTTTTTTAAAAAAGAAACCTTTTATCAGGACCATATGATGCTTAAGAGGTAAACAGGAAAATGACACAACAAGAGTAGTCAAGAGATTAATTTATGAGTGAGCCCCATTGATTGAAGGGAAGATTATTGGATCACCATTTCCCAAGCATCACAATCGCTGTGATTTACTAAAAATACGTTAATTACCCTAAATTAGAATTTCCGTTACTATAAAACACCTCAAAACCTATGAAACCAAACTCACTCTTCCTCAAACCAAGGAATCCTAATTAAAAAAAGAATGAATTCTTCAACAATTTGTTCCTTGTTCCTTGGTTTGATCCTAATTTCTCAATCACCATTTGCAGCAAATGCAAGACAACTTGATTTAGGAGGAGGAGGAGTACCAGTAGTTTCCGTACTTTGCGGCAGTTCATCCAACAAGGTAGAATGCAGCAAGGTTCTATCAAGCCCACAAACCGCGCAAGCCAAGAATTACCAACAACTCTCAAAGGCTGTCGATAAAATCGCCATAAAAAAAGCGGTCAAAGCAGAAGCTTTCATCAAAGGATTGGCACAGAAAAGTAAATCTGAAGCGCTCGACACATGCGCAAGTTCTTATGAGAGACTAGTTCAGGATTTCAAAAGTTGCTTGCTATTTGCTGAAGGGGATCCTGAGACGATTAGTTATAATTGCCAACTTGCTATTGAAAACATTAATCTATGCGATAGAAAAATGGCTGGTGTTAACCCTGCTGTTACTGCTCTTAACCGTCAAATGTCATTCTTTTGTGAGCTTATTGCCATCATTATGCATCACCTTCCGAACTATTGATAAACTTTGAGTTGCATTCCTTTCATGGTTATGTTATTTTGGGAAAACTCAACCCAAAATGAGAAGAAGATTATGATGGTTAATTTTGGTTTGGATGTATTCTAATTTTAGGGTCTCCTTAATTTGGTGTGATGATGTATATGGAGGGAGAGTAATTTAATAAAGTAAACTAATAGCAATTTGTTGCTATTCTACCGTGTTCGGATATTTATTGTTGAGTAATTTTATTTCTTTTTCTTTGCAAGAATTATATTTTATTGCAGATTAATAAAACACGACATATAAAATATAGATTAGAAGCATTTCACATAGCAAATTAGGGGTTGAAGGAGGAGGTCTTGGATTCAATTCACATAAACTAACATTTACAATTGTCTATAAAAAAAAACATAGCAAATTATGTGTAAGAGAAGCTGTTGTCTCTAACATGAGTCCAAATTTTTATTGTATCCTTTTTTAAACTCAAATTTGTCCCTAGACTTGAACAAATCTATGCTCTACTTATGTGTAAGACGACACTGAGTCTATGCGAAGGACAATTGACAATCCACTCACTCTCTCACAATAAAAGGACAATAAGACGATAAATGTGACAAACTCTATGCTCTATTTATTGGATTTGGATCGAAACAAGTATCTCTCTTGCCATAAACTTCACTTCACACTCTCTGGCTCCAAATTATCAAATCTCACTTTCTTCAATGCCACTATCTTCCTTGTAACCAAGTCTTTAGCTTTATACCCATTACTATTACTATATGTCCCTTGGTCAATATGAACAAATCAAACACAAATACACCATTGATTTCTTTACAAAGTTTCAAACTAAACCAAGTTTTTCTAAATCTACAAAGTTCACAAATAAGGGTGTATCTATCCTTGGTTTAATTTAAACACATTCTTTTAGTTTTTAGTATTTATTTGGCGAATTAGGGATCAATTTAAAATATAAGATAAATACTTCAGGTATCGATTTGATGGTAAATGACATAATTTGAGGACCAACTTGATTTTTAATGAATACTTTAGGGATGAATTTGACGGTGTAATAATTTCTAATGATTTTCGTTTTAAAAAAAATCCAAAAAAAAAAAAATTCAATAAATTTTTCGATCAAATTTGTCTGTACACGTGGAAGCTGGTTTGGAACTCCACATCAGCCATTAACTTAACATGCCAACACTGTTAGCGGCAAGACATGACAGAGTGACTAAAGTGATTCACAGTTATAAAATTCAGGTAAGTATTGACTATATTAAAAAATTCGAGGATGATATTGACTTAGTGCGTACAAATTTGATGACTAAATTGCTTTTTCACTTGTATCTATTTTATACCAATATCACCATTATAAAAGGGATAATCAAATGGGTGATAACATAAATGATATAATAAATAACTTGTGGGATAAATTTAATATTTTAAACATTACCGGATAACCTTCTATTGTGGGTAAGAAATATCTTTTTATATCATACACAAAAAGATTAACTTTTGCATGCTAAACGCCACCGAATTTGACAGTGTAACATGTGGAAGTTGGCTTGAAACTCCACATCAACGCTTAACGTGACACGTCAACACTGTTAATAGCAAGACATAACAGAGAGACTAAATTGATTGACATTTATAAAATTCAGAGACGTATTGCCAATCTTAAAAAATTCGAGAATAAAATTGACTGATACGTACAAATTTGAGGACTAAATTGCTTCTTCATTCGTATCTATTTTATACCAATATGGCCATTATAAAATTAGGTACGCTTCTGCATTTTATGGGTTAATTTTGGTTCTAATAATAAAATGATGCATTATTAGTCATCCATTTTGAGACTAGGAATAAGATAATGTGAAGCAGTCCCCGTGAGCATAGCTTAGTTGGCAGGGACATGTATTATTATATGCAGGGGTCGGGGTTCGAACTCCGAACACCCCACTTATTCACCTTGAAAAAGGTGAATTCTAACCGCTAGGCTACTTGACAAAAAAATAAAATAATGTGGAGCAACATTGATTTAAAAATATTATTGATCAATATTTTAAAGCTTCATCAGAGGCTATAAATAGTGCCCTTGGTGATAGCCAACTCAGGATCATTCAAAAAATAGAATATCCAAACTATTATTTGAGCTTCTTATTGGCTGTATGTCTTTCATGTCATCACTCTCTTTCGTTTGCTTACAAAGCTGTGAATCTAGGAAACTGGCTTGTTGCTGAAGGATGGATGGAACCTTCTCGCTTTGACGGAATTGTCAACAAAGATCTCTTGGTATCATTAGTTATATTTAAAAAAAAAATCATTTTATATGTTTCAATATTCTTCTCAAATTATATCATATTATGTGTCTCCTTTGAAATGTTTGATTTTCTCATCATAATATTAGTTTTTATTGAGGAATTTTATTAGTTACTTTAGAATGTTGTCAATAAAACATTCATTACATTTTTCCACTAATACAATACAATCATCCTAACTCATCTAACTACTCTAATAATTATTTCATCCTTAGAGGGGACAAAGTAGTTAATATAATACCCCCTCCTAAATTATAAGACGTTTGGACATTTTACACGTATTAAAAAATGTAATTAATTTTGTATGGAAAAAGATATTATGAGTTGATTTACAAAATTGTCTTTGATAAATAATATAAGATAAATGAAAGAATTGAAAAAAGATAGAGAATAATAAATAGGTAAAGGTATAATATAAGAAAAATAATATTAATGATTTATTGGTATATGGTAAAGCGAGTTATAATTTAGGACGAATTTTTTTCTCAAAACATTAATATATAATTTAGGACGGAGGGTGTAACAAATTTTGAGTATCTATACTATATACAAATGAGATACAAATTTTTGGAATGTCTTTTTTCTTTCTAATTTTATCCTTTATATGAATTATTGTATTTACTGCTCCCTCATATTTTTTAAGAGTCTGAAGGACAAAAAGTTTCCCATAGGTTTAGTGAGAGAAAAAAAATTATATTTTTGTTTTATCATTTGATATATGTTTTGTCTAGTCTCATGACTAATTTTCAAATCAAACAATGTAAAAAAAATATTGTCCAGTCACTTGTTTTTTAGTAAACCAAACGCACCTCGTTAAGTTTTGATGTGATGATTTTCGGATGGAACTCAAGTACAATTCATGTCAAGAATGTTCCAGACATATCTTTGCGCTGAAGATGGGGAGGAACTACTATTGTAGCCAACTGTGGTTCTGCTTCTGGTTGGGAAACATTCAGAGTAAGTTATGTGTCTATCAACGAAATTTAGAAATTTTAGAGTGACTCATCCTTCAATTTTAGAGTGTTTAACAAGAAATTTGTGGGGTAAGGAGAACGACACCAAATTGTTGCAAATTCAAATTCACCTAGCAACCATGAAACATTTTAGATTATAATGAATAAAAATGAACCCCTCAAAATTTGAATCAAAGCATCAAATGGTCTATTTTGGCGGCTACTTGGTCCATCCTCAAGCTATTCAATTCAAATCATTTTAATCAAATTATGTACTCTAAATAAATCTAAAGAGACCAATTATTTTAAATCAAGTTACTTATTACTAATATAGATATCAGATACTTTGAAAAAATTACATTGGTCTCATATTTTGGCACTCTATTAGAGAAAGAATTAAAATATTTTGTGATCTAATTTTCTATCAATCTTTTTGGTTGGATTATTGCACATAGCCAATTGGAGTGACAGTAGTGGTTTAGTTTGTGATTTAGTTTGTGATTTTACCATGGAGACTCATGGTCAAAAAGGTCAAACCAACAGGCTCAAACTCCGCACCACTTATAAACACTTTAGTTTTTCTTTTTTCTTGTGTAGAAATTTTTTATTTCCAACATTCTTTTACATTGAAGAGGAGTGTTATGCACACTTTCTTTCTAACACTTTCTTATATTTACTCTATTATTCGATGTGACGCGTGTGAGTCTCACACTTTAGAAATGGATTCTACATAAAGTGGTGAGATTCACATGAGTTTCACCCAATAAAAGAGCAAATATTAGAAAGAAAGTGGTTCTAACATCCCCCTTAATTAATATAAGAAAATCATATGTTGTGGAAAACCATTATTTAACCTTGCTTAAGAATCACCCACGTCTTATTATTAAGGGTAAAAGAGGTCTAAAAATTGCTTTTTGTAACTAAGTTAGATCACTTAACTACTATGATGTTATCTAAGTACTGTTTGCCATTAGTTAGTTGTTTTCCTCTCAAAAAATAACATTGTCATCACATGCCAACTACATAAAAACACTTTTCGGTTGACAAAAAGTGAAGAGTTTGCTTTAGTACAACAAGATACATAATGTC
>Ga0315914_1011687_pt1 | contig 10413 bp, 14 predicted proteins | sample MpolenodulesMG_FD_203920 | JGI IMG/M metagenome (GOLD analysis project Ga0315914, IMG submission 203920) | Medicago polymorpha root nodule microbial communities from Los Angeles, California, United States - elongated nodules | ecosystem: Host-associated > Plants > Roots > Nodule | place: USA... | reverse complement strand
TTTTTCTCAAAGGTCTTCCTTGTGATGTTGTCAACTTCAGCAAGAAATTAGTTTTGGTCTGCTTTGACATCCTCAATTGAACCATCATCTCTCCAAATTGTAACTCTCTGATGCATAGATGAATGAACAACGCCAATTGCATGTATCCATTCCCTTCCTAAAAGCAAATTAAAATTTGCTTTTGATGGAACCACCATGAACAAGGTTGGTCTGGTTCAATTGGAGAGCACCAAGGGAGAACCCAATTTTCCCTCATAGTTCGACAATACTATGTTTTGAGGTTTTAGATCTGCATCACATTTCCCAATTCTCTTAGGTTGAGAATGAGGCATCAAATTCACAACAACACCTCCATCTACCAATACCTTGTTAACTTTAACGTCATCAACCTTGGCTTGAATGAACAATGGTTTGAGATGGCTCTTCATAGAGCCATTAGGCTCTTCATAGAAGATGGCTCTTCTATCACACAGCAACACATGGATTTATATTTCTCCATGTCTTCTGGGTTGTAGTCTTCCTCAAATTCTTTGACTTCAGATATCATATCATATTCTGCGGGTAAAATAGAAACCACATTGCGTATGACGTTGAAATTTGGTTCTTAATCCATGAAGTATGAATCCATCTCATGGTCTTCTAACCGTTTCGACCAATTTCCCTTTAGGGTCAACCACTTTATCATTAGCTCTCGCAGCCATACCCTTTTTGGATCTTTGATACCTTCTCCATAAAGTTCGAGTCATGGGATTATTTCCTTTGGATTTATTCCGATAGGCATATTTCTTTGACTCGACTGGATTTTCAGTATCAGTGGTGACGTTTTTAGTAACAACATTACTAGTATCGCCTTTTACCACATTACTCTTTCCGTAATGAACATTCTTATGGGTCGACTAAACACATTTATGTACAGGTGCCTTGGGATAGGGCAGATACACTTTATCTCGACCATTCGTATTAACATAATTGGTGGTCGAAGAGTTATTGATGAAAGGAATGTAACTCTTAGTAAAAGAGAATTTTGGTCTATGATCAGCAAACCATTTTCCTCTCTTCTTAGATTCTGGAACAACACTTTCAAGGATTTTCATAGCCTCTTTATTGAATATTGAATTACATCTAGGGCACAACATTACCTTGGAGTTCTTCAATATACAACGATTGAGGAAATCAATCAGTTCCTCTTCAGCGGTGGGATAAGCTGCTTTTGCCTTCTCATCGAACTGGAGCTCTAGAGTGTTTTCGTCAGCATCTTTAGGATTTCCAGAAACTTCCGCCATCTGACATTCAGCAACATTATCTTTTTCCTTGACATACAGTGTTTCAACAACATCTGCAATTATCTCCACTACGTTTCAGCTTTCAACTTCCGTGTACATCGCGTCGACGTCTTTTAATGGATCACCATCTACTAGCATCTGGGGTTTTGCTTTATCTCCAAACCTCATCCTGCCTTCGTATAGACCTATTTGCACTAAGTCCTTGAAAAGTACAAAATGCGAAGTCTGGTGACCCAAAAAATTATGATATTTACAATACTCTATCTTTTTACGTTGTTCTAGTGGTGGGATTTTTAAACTGTTAGGTACCGCCACTTGACCATCAGCAACTAAGAGATCAAAAATCTCATCACATTTGGTTACATCAATTAATTAGTGCTTAACACATAGACCATAATTTATAATATAATATTAACTTATAATAATTGATTATTGTCAATCCATAATTGATTAATTAAGTAATTAATCCAACACATTTACCTAGCATGTGTGCTTCTGTTTTTCGTTTACTATTGTGTTATTGTTGTATTATGATTCTCTGACAGACGTTCTCCAGTACACGTTATGCTGAAGTGGTTTGTTTATCTGCATTTGTTTAAAGTTAATCTTTCAACCTAAATTAAATAAACAATGCACTAAGATAGAAAATGGAAAAACACCACACAAAAATGGGAAATCAAAACAAGCAAAAACGTGTATAGAGGACGAAATAAAAAAAAAACAAATTTATCATAGTGATCCTATAAGTGATATATTTTTTGCTCATTCATGAAAATATACCTTCTAGTAATTCTTGTAACGATCCAGTAGATTACAAATATACCTTATTTGTTGATAAAACATATAATAATTCAATAAAAAAAATCAAGAAGATATTATTCGATGTAAAGATTTATTATTGTTACCTTTTTTTTTAAAAGATAACAAGCTTATCTCATAGCATTTATAATAGCAGGAACAATACAATCTGTTATCTGTTATCAACTCAGACACGAGGATTTTTTTTTATGGTGGCTGGGGTTCGAACCACATATCTTACATATATTATGCATTGTCCTTATCAATTGAGTTAAGCTTACGATGACTACCACACGAGGATTATCACTATATTAGCCTCTCTAACTAGCTCATGGGCCACCACTACAATAGTTTGCATCTAGAAATCTCTACCTACAAGTTTGAACATTGTTCATGCAATAAAGCTATACAATCTCTTACAATTAAACCAAAATAAGATAAATCAACATAGGGATTATTCAATACAATGAAAAATATTTTAAAAAGACCAGGTGACACTTCCGAGTCACCAGTTAAGTCGTGTGATTCAACCAATAACTCAATAATCAACCAATAATGCACTGACTCAGTATTTTACCTAATCGATTCTCAATCCATCTTTTAAAATTGTGCGGACAGGGCATATGTCCCATATTGTTGTAAGTGGTGTATTCAAATAACATTTCTCTTTTTCCGATAAAAATAAAAAATCACAAAATATTCATCTCCATTATCCTTTTTCTTTATTTTTTGGTACTCCCTTCGTCTCAAATTAGATGTTTCTTTCAGTTTTACAAGATTATTAATGAAATGATTAATAGTGTTGATTTTAATGGTAAAATATGTCTAATTTACTAAAATACTTTTATTAATTATAGTTAGTGGAATAATTATATGATTGACATGTAATATATAATAATATATTAGTAGAAAAGAATAATAAATATTGTATTTGTATTATAAAAATGATAAATAATTTGAGTCAAAGAAAACTAGTAAAAAAAACATCTATTATGAGACAGACGGAGTATATAAAGGGCTTGAAACCCCATCTCCATTATCCTTCATAAATGTGGTGGTTGAATATTGAATTACATGCAGCTCACAAAGGAGAACAAATGTGGACCCATTCCACCAGCTGTGAAACTGAGAGACGTAGATAACATAACAGAGGAGGCATTGATTACTACAATAAGAAGAGCAATTAGTTTCTTTTCCTCAATTCAGGCTCATGATGGGCACTGTCCTGCGGAATGTTCTGGCTCATTGCTTTCCATTCAACCATTTGTAAGAACTAATTTTTTTTTGGGTGTCTGAGTTCGAACCTCAGACCGTATTTATGCATTAATTTTATTAACTGAGCTAAGTTCATAGGGACTGTAAGGACTAATTTTAGTTTAACATATCGTTTTTCGAGTTTAAAGTTATCCAATATAACAAAAAAATAAAAAATTAATTGCACCGCCATCTAATTAGATCATGTGGGTATTTTTCAGATATCTTAAAAATATTTAATACTTTTTATTTAATGAATCGTCTGGTGACCACTCTACATGGTGATGATTGTAATGACAATATTATACAGGTAATGATTCTCTATATCACTGGATCCCTTGATGAGGTTTTAGGACCGGAACATAAGAAGGAAATTGTTCGATACTTGTATAATCATCAGGTATATATATACGCAAAGACACCCAACACAAACAACCCCCATAGTATTCAATTCAATTGTGTCATAGGACTATTTTATCGTACGACCAATATGAGAAACAATTTAAATTGAAAACTAAAATTAAACATGAGAGCTTTCTCAACAGTTTTATTGTATGAAAAACCACATTTTCTTGTTTCTTAGGGAGAAATGATATTTGAACAATCATTTTTTGACAACTTTTGCAACAACTTTTTCTCTCACACTCATATTGTCCTTCTACTTTCTCTCTCTATTGCTTTGATTTTTGTGCCACTACCTAAATTTCTTTGTATAATTTAATTGTCTAACTAGTTGTCACAAGAAATGGCTGTTCAAATAACATTGCTCTTCTTGGGAATTTATCTTCAAAGTTTGCACTTCAACAACGCTGAAAAGTGGCAACGCTAATTTTTTGGAAAGGTGCGGTTGTTTCAAGCAGGGCGGACCCAACATGTTAAGAGTCATAAAACAAATTTTATATATAATGAGACATTTTGAAATTAAAAAAATAACACAATACTTATTAAAAACATAATAAATCAAGTTTTTTTGAATCCAAGATTTTAACTTTGGACCAAAAGGATTTGAAAAGGATTTTGGGTGACATAGTCCTTGGGTCGGCCCTGGTTTCAAGTGTCGTGTGGAATGAACAGGGGATGTGTGATTGATTTACGCTTGCCGAATTCATTGTAGGCAAATCATTTTGCGGCAGTTGCCAACCGTCGTCGTTGTACAAATCAATGCCTAGTTTTAGTTTTTTTTGTTTAATCCACCTCAAAAGTTCATAAATCGCAGCTGAGCCGACCCAATGCATTTTTACGCCTAAAACAAAATTTGAATAGAGTCTTTTAAGGTCTGTATAGAGAAAATGGAAATGTTAACGAATACCTTCAGGACACTCTTTAAGCACCTTTAATAGTAAGTTTTGATGAAAATTTGTGTAATCAATGCATTGGAATTGGTAATATTTGACCTTTTTAAAAAATAATTTATAATTTGGGATCCTTAAACACTGCTCGGGGGAACTTGTTAACAAGACCCTGGAGAAAATAACAAAAAAAATTAAGAAATTTTTTTTCATAAGTTTCTGCGATTGAAAGTAATTCTATTTGATTCGCATTAGAAACTAAATATGGGTATTTTGAATGTTGGAAATCTAACATCGGTTCGACACATTGTTATAGTCTATCTTGTTTCACTATAGTTAACTCCATTGGTGCAAGACCTTTGTCTCAAAAAAAAAAAAACTTTGATCACTAATACATGTTGAAAATAATATTTAATATATAAACATTTTTTTACCAATTGTTAGACCTTAGATAATAAAATAGCAAAATATTATTGAAATGATACAAATGTAAATATTATTGAACTGATACAAATGTAAATCAATTTTTTACTTTTACAAACTTTGATTACACACGATTTTGTCTTAATATATTTCTAACAACTAAAATCAAATTAGATTAATAGAAATTTGAAGGAAAAATGAATTTAATGTACAAATAACCAATAAGATAGCTAGCATTGAAATTGAACTTTCAATATGAACTATGACTTTCCATTTAAATACCACTTGAGTTTAGGGTGAACTATGACGTAAACAAACATATTCAAAGCCAAAAAGATGAGACCTAACATGGTGCCTAAAAAAATTTAGGTGTCTAAAACCCTTGCTTTAATGTCAGCTCCATTGAACTGACCCTGTACAACAGAGAACGTTATCATCCTCAATAAGACCAAAAGAGGGGGAAAAACTATAGAATATGAAATTTAAATTTTGCTATAATAACTTATAAGTTGTATTGGTGAATTGTGATGAGATGACAGAACGAAGATGGTGGATGGGGACTGAATATAGAGGGTCCTAGCACATTGTTTGGTTCTGTATTTAGCTATATTGCATTAAGGATACTTGGATAAGGGCTTGAAGATGGTGAAAACATGGCAATGGACAAAGCTAGAAGATGGATCTTAGACCACGGTGGTCTCGTAGCTATTCCATCATCGGGAAAGTTTTAGAAATAATTCCATCTTTTCTTTCCAGAAGTAATAGTTCTTTCCATTGAACAATGGTGGTTTTGTGCACGAAAGACCTTCTGGTATGTAAGACCCTGTATTATCAACCTCAGCAGGCTTCTACAATTCTTTGCTTTCGCACAAGAAAAGTTGGAACTTTTCCTATCTCAAACTATTAAGCCCAATAGACTTGAGATCTAGTTATCTCTTTGTATGATGATTGTTTGGATCTAATGTCTCAAACGAAAATAAGAAAGATGTTGTTTGGATCTAGCGTCTCAAACAAAAGATATGTAGGATGTTGTTTGGATCTTTGTGTCTCAAACAAACTATCCTTAAATAAATACAAACTCAGAAAGATGTTCTCAATGAGAGATAAAGATGATTGTAGAAAGAGATGTTGAAGAGATTTGATAGCTTTTGCTTTTAGAGAGATAATTGCTTTGTATTTCAAACTCTTGCATTACTCCTTCAATGACCTCTTCTATTTATAGAGCTGGAATCCTTGGAAAGCAAGCTAAGAAAGAGCAGTTGTGCTTCCAATTTGAATTCAAAAATTGGCTCCAAAGAGACTTGGGGAGTAAGCATGCATGTAGATAATGTTTCTTCACTTTTGCCCAGAACATTCTCTCAGTCCCAATCAAACTTGAACGAAATTGTAGAGCACGTGCTTGCTAGCTGGTGATGAGCTGTGATCAAGCCTTTTGTAACTTGTTGTCCACTTGATGACTTTTGTTGATGTCACTTTGATGATGTCATGTATCTTGATGATAAAGATTGATCCTTTGGATATTCCTTTTCCTCAAAATTCCTTAATGGATCGAAATACTTACATGAGGGCGCAAAGATGATTTTATTCTTTTTGCTTCCAGCACATGTGCAAGAAAGACATATTTAATTTCCTTTGTTCTTTTGTCCCTTAATGCATTATCAAAGAGCCTTGATTTCTTTCTTCTTTAAGTGAGACAAAAAGAATATTTGCTTTGGTCTTGTTCTTAATTATGCACATCTTGTCAATTGCCCAAAAAGCTCATATTTGTTTATATCCATATTTAATAAAGATTTTGTTATCCTTTGTGAGGCCAGAACGTTCTCTTGCATTTGCCAAACATTGTCATGAAACATTTCTCACAAAATTCATTAGTAGATAACAATATAAATAAAAGTAAATGTGTTTGTTATCTTTAAAACATCAATAAAGGATTTTGCTTTCAACAGTAGCTTTGCCTATACATTCTTTTATCCATTTCCGCCACATAATTGGGAACCCCATCTTGTACATCACCTCATCTAAATAACTCCAGTCTATAGAATCATAAGCCTTCTCGAAATCTACTTTGAAAAGAAGCAATTCCTTTTTACATCTGCGAGCGTCATCGACAACCTCGTTTGCCACCAGAATACCATATAGAATTTGACGACCTTTAACAAAAGCATATTGAGTATCTGATATAACCGACCCAATAATAGAACGAAGACGATTAGCCAAAACCTTCGCAAGAATTTTATACATACTTCCCACCAAAGAGATCGGACGAAAATCATTTAGCCGTTGCGGGCTCTCGACCTTAGGAATCAGAGCAATGAAAGTACCATTGATTCCTTTGGTAAGCCTCCCATTCCTATGAAATTCACCAAGAAATTGCATAACATCATCACGCAGAGTATCCCAAAAATCCTTAAAGAAGCCAAAGGTAATACCATCAGGGCCCGAACATTTAAAATTATCACAGTCCCACACTGCAGCCTTGACCTCTTCCACATAAAAAGGTTTAACCAAGCAAGCACCCTATCTATGAGACAACGATGAAAACCGAAGGCCCTCAATACTAGGCCGCTGAGCATTGCTCGCTTGAAAATGAGTAGAAAAGTGTGAAAAAACAGCCCTGCGGACGTTGTCGACATCCTCAATCAAGACACCGTCGACAAGAAAGTAAGCCACTGCATTTCCTTAATGTCAAGTTACTTTCCTATTGGTGGCTGAACACAAAATTTGTTAACTTACATTTCAGTTATCATGGTTGGTGACTGAGCTCTTTATCTTGTGTGTGCATTAGTTAATAACACTATTTTCTTTTTCTCTTTTTTGGGTTGTTTGTGTTCTTTTGTAATACTTTGGTGTTTCTCTTTAGTACAACTTGTACTATGAGAACCTTTTTTATTGTTAATATAACTCATTTTGTCATGTTATATAAAAATACAAAAAAAAATATATATTGGGGGCGAACCAAATCCAACTAAGCTAAGTATAATGATAGGTAGACAAGATTATTCTTAGCAAGACATTTCACAATTCAAAACATCCTCTGTAAAACCCGTCTTCAACACTCTTTCTCTTACAAAAGTTCTTCTTCAAATGTTTGATATTTATTAAATCCTATTCATTCCAAGTATGCATATTAGTCATATGTTTGACAATATTTTCATGTTGTGTGAGTCTTTGCATGATATGCTTCCAATCATTTAATCCCTCATTTGCTAGCAAACTCAAGTTACTAGAAGTAGAAATTTTTAAGAACTTACAACAAAAACAATATACTTTGTCAACATATTTACAATAAATTAACCATATTTTTTTATCACCAATCTCAAATTGCTTAACTATCTTGAATGATTTTCATTTGAGAAATCCTTAAGATATTTGTCATTAGAAAAATTAAGATTCATATATCTAGTAGGCTTCTTTTAAACTAGAATATCATTTGATTTGTTATCTAGATTCTGCCATATTCTTTGATCATAAATTTCAAAATGACGAACTTCTCTTTTCAATTTTTTATATTTTTTTTTTATAAACGAAGAGTGGGTTTAAGTATAACGGAGAGACTTTGACATCCAAACTCAGTTGGCATCCCCAAGCAACTCCTATCTCTACAACCCACTCATAATATATATTAAAAAAAAGGAAAAAAAATATGTATAAGAGGGGGGCCAAAACAAAACCCTCAAAACAAAAAGAAAGAAAACATAAGCTCTTCTTTTTTTTCTTCTTCATAAGCATCACCAAGATTTTTAATATTAGATGCATTTGTAACATCATTAGAAACACTTGAATTAGCATCAATTTCCTCATTTTCATTTTCATGAACCGAATTTTCCAAGTTTTTGTACGGCTCACTTGATAGTACAATTTGGGGCTAAAAACACTTGCTGGGGCAGGGGGTTATATAACGAAAATATCATTAGGACTGAAAACTTTGTTTATATTTGGGCCTCCTGATGCGATTTGGTGTATAAACCTCCATATAAAACAAGTTTATCTACGTACACTTTCCTATGAAAATAGTTTTTGAGCCCCCTAAAAATCTGAGTCTTAGGTCGTCGCACCCCGAGCATATGCCCAGAGTCGGTCATGTAATTTATATGTGTGTGAGTTTTGAATGATTGTTGTCATTCTGTCTTTTCAAAAAAGAAAAGAAAAAGAGAAAACCTCGTCTTAATTCTTAAACTTGTAAGACAATGTTATTATAATGTTCTTTTTAGATAGACGAAATGTCATTAGCTAATAAAAACTTAAGAACACAAGTGGAGGATTCGAGATTCATACCTCGATTATAACATCCGACTTAATAATTTTGTCATTTTCAAAGTCAAAGTTAGAACTTGTAGACGATTTTAAAGTATAAAAAATGAAAACACATCCAAAATGCATATTTTGCTAGAAATTATATTTGGAATTACAACTTTATTAATTTTTTAATCTAAATATTTTCACCTTTTAATATTATTTTTTTTCCGATCAAAGTAGAATGGACTTGCCATCTTCTCAAATATTGTTTCATGTTACATCATTTACACTTTATGGTTTAGCATGTAACCTGTTGTCTCCTCCTTGCTTTCCACCATTTCGTTCTAACCCATTTTCAATATTTTCAACAGCAGTGTTTGAGTGTGCAGGATTAAATAAATCTAGTTGTAAGTGAGTTTGTGTGTTTATCAACAAACTCATTAAGAGCTTGAAGAGGGGGAGAATGAACATCTTCATCGTGTACAACATCCAATGCCTCTAATGAGAGGTTGCACCTTGGTCTTCGTGCATCCAGGCCTGTCCTTGGGCAAGAGCATGGACTTCTATGGAGCTAGACTTCCAATTTATGAGGGCCTCAAATACTGATAGGGATAAGGGTATAATTGTTGAGGTGTATGACAAAAAAAAAAAACACTTTTTCTTTCTTCAAAATCTGTCACTAAATGTCATTATTTTAGGTAAGCGTGTGTAAAGTGTAACATTATGTTTGAACCAATGCTCATATATTTATTTAAGTATAAATTACACTCTCCTCCCCTCTAAGATGCTTGAATTACACTCTCCTCCCCTCTTATGTTAAAATATACACTCTCATCCCCTCTTATTCAAAACATATTAGAAAACTTTTCACTCCCCTCCCCCAAGAGAAGCTTGAATTACATTCATCTCCCCTCTTATGTTAAAATCTAGAGTAAATTACACTCCCCTCCCCTCAAAGATGTTTGAATTACACTCCCCTCGCTTCTTATGTTAAAATATACACTCCTCTTCCTTGAAAAGTAAAATTTATACTCCCCACCCCTATAAGATGCTTGAATTACAACCTCCTCCCTTAATAATTAAATATGGACTACACTTTAATCTATTTTAACATAAATAAATATTTTTAT
>Ga0315914_1011684_pt1 | contig 10414 bp, 7 predicted proteins | sample MpolenodulesMG_FD_203920 | JGI IMG/M metagenome (GOLD analysis project Ga0315914, IMG submission 203920) | Medicago polymorpha root nodule microbial communities from Los Angeles, California, United States - elongated nodules | ecosystem: Host-associated > Plants > Roots > Nodule | place: USA... | reverse complement strand
ACATTATATACGTCGTCGTTGTCCGGATTATGTAATCCGGACAAGGTTTCGTATTTTTCCAGATTACGTTTTCCGAAAGACTATTTAGTAAATTTTATCTTTTAATTGTTACATGTTTTTCTTTGATGCCAACTGAAGGTGAGAAAAATATACGAAGGGGGTTGAATTGTGTTGGTTTTTTCAAAAACTTTTCTAAGTATTTATCAAAACAGTTCATAGTCTGATCAGAAGCAGAGTTCTTATCAGAGTCTAAAACAAAGTTATATAGCGAAAAATTAACCGAGAGTAGTCCAGTCCTCTTGCACTTCCAAGAGATTTTCACTATAATCACACAAGATTACAATTTGCTCAATCACACAAGTAAGAGAAACAAAACTTCTACAATCCAAGTTTAATCAAATAAAAGAGATTGTTGTTTACACTTGATATACAATCAGAGACGTAAGAAGTTTAAGTTACGATGACTTCTGATGCTTAAGAAATTCTAAGATATAAAAAAAAAGTTTGTAAGAATTTCTCTAAGTGTTTGTACGCTATATAATTTGACAAAGTAAGGGCACTTGTAAAATGACAGAAGTCTTGTTTTATTTCTTCAACTACTCAAGTACTTGTATAGGAGAAAATCTGAGAGCCGTTGTTGAAGAAGTGTCAGTGCATCAATTTAGTCCTTGAGAAGCTTGATCAGAGTCGTTGAATCTTTTCCTGAAATGACTAATGTTGTTGGGTAGTCATTCGAAATTCATTTGCTTATAATAGAATGATATGTTACATTCTCTTTGTCCTTTAATTTCTTTGTGTGTTTCTACACGTGGTCAGAAGAATACAAATTGTACTACTTTGAGTCTAATAGTGACATTCCTTCAGAAGACGACAAATTAGTTCAGACATCACCTTCAGATGCTTCATCCTTTAGAGTCTTCAATGATTTAGATGCTTCATTCCTTCACAGTCTTACGGAATTTATCTTATAGTTAGGATGTTTATTTTCTTGTTGACCTTTCTTCAGATCTTGTTCCCGGTCTCATAAGCTTCTCTTTTGCTTCAGATGCACTCTTATGTGTTCAGAGTCTTCATATTTCAAAACCAAAACTTGATTTAAGAATTATAATTTAATTCTATGGTCTTGCACACATAAACACACATTAGCATATTCAATTGTTCTTTCATACTTTGTTATCATCAAAACTTCATAGGCTTGTACAAAACCAATTTTGGTTCAACATAACTGCCTAAGTAGTCGCAATGTGTGGAGTATGTGTATGGCTTACAATTCGATGAACACGGTTATCAATCCGGGTCGAGATGGCTTGGCTTTAATTTTTAAGCTCTTGCAGTTTTTATCTCGAGAAGATGTAGCTCTTGCGTGTGGCGTTATGTAGGCCAAATCTTAACTTTTTGATTGGAAAGCAGCGCGAAAGCTACAAACACTCTTTCATCTGATATAAGAAACGTGAAATGGACAAAGCCTCTTGTAGGAAGGTTCAAATGTAACATCGATATGTCTTTCTCTAATCATAACAATAGTTGGTTTAGGAATGTTTATAAAAAAACATCAGATGAAAGACACATCAAACTTATTAGATTTTTAAATAAGAGACAACACGAGTGCTTTTGTGCGGAAAAAAAACTGAATGGATTAGTCCCATGTGTGACGTTCATAATGGAGAAGCGGGTCTCTTATCGGCTTTAAAGTGGGTGCATGAACTCACTTTAAAGCCCTTCAAAAATCTCCAATCAATCATATACGAGTACAGTTTTTTTTTTATCAGTTTTAATTACTATCATAATTGAACAATTGCGTAAAATCATGATTGAACAGAATTCAATATTACAAATCTAATTTAAATCATTGCATATTTATCGGTTATTTCAACAATTACTTTTATCAAACAATACAAATTCAATCTGAGTTGAGTTTATTTCCTAACAACTTAAGTTGATCTGCTATCAGTTTATTTCCTAAACAAAGACTGCAACAATAAGTACAAAATCAACAATCAACACATCAAAGGTGAAGCTTTATAATCATAATTTAAATCCCAATTTCTTTCGAGCTAGTGAAACTTTACAATAAGCTGCATTTCTCACACGCTTTTAACTGTAACATGATCACATGTTCACGTCCTAAACTAGGACTGCAAAACTTTTCATGGTCTAGATAACAAGGAGGAAAAGAATGTTACAACAATTACTCTTATCACACACTCTAGATTGGAACAAACATATATGATATCACCTTAATGAATAATCACTCGCATCTTCTCCAGGCAAAACATTAATCAACTGTCAACCCTATCTTACAAGATAGTTTTTCTCCAAGTGCAAAAGGGAGTAGATATCAACAGGGTAATATGTATATGCTTATATCTGTTTGTAGAAAAGAACATAGGCCTGATCATGCAGCACCTTATTTGTTGCAATAGCAAAGACAGATGCGTCATCAAATCGCAGCCACCGACCATTAGGGTACTGGGCATCAGCTGTGTAATGCCCTTTTGAAGGCTCCCTTCCATGATGAGTAATTGTAGCAACAAGTTCATATTTTCGACCCTGCAGAAGAATAAAAACGAGTCGACCATTATGTCTTTCAATCATTACCATCAAGACTCCAAACTCTGTTAAAAATTTAAAATTACTATTCTGCAGACAAAACATTATCATATTTGTTTTGCAAACATTTCTGCATATTCTTCACAAAAGTTTGTAAGGAAAAAACTAACTGGTCATTAATTTTGTCATATAGATTCCTCAGTATCTGAAAGCTGCATTGGGTTTTGACCAACTTGAGTCTTGAGTCACCCATTTGCAAAGTAAAACCCTCCCAGCAGATTTTTTTTGGTTAGGCAAATATCAGTATATTAGTTGTTAAGTTGGTATTTTCTTCTTCACTGAGGTTTGAACCCCCGTCCTTTAACTCCTTCAACCATTGGCTCAAACCAGTTAAGCTACCCAACCCCCCTCTCGCAGCAGAGTTTATTTATTTTTCATTCAAAAGACTCAGATGATTGCTAAAAACTAAAGCCAAGTAACTTATCAATTGAGCCAATAAATGTAATTTAACAGGTCAACAGTCCAAGGAAGCATTCAAAAAGTAAATAAATACTCTATTTGGTGAAAAAACTTGTGGTCTGAAGTCATTGAAACACTTGCGTAAATACAGCAGTAAATAAGATGTAATCGTGACAACTGCTCTACCCTTGGCCAATATAGTTTCAATCAATGCACTAAAACGTTTTTTTCATCTTAAGAAAAAGAGAAATGCACTAGAAAATAGTAATCCATCCATTCTGTATTTTTAATTAGATCTTCCAGAGTGATGGGGGGAGTACTAACAAGAAGTCTAGCATAAGCAATGATCAGAATAATGCGTCACATAATTTAAACGAAAGGATATCCTAATTACTTTGTGAAGCCTTAAAAGCAATCTGATTAGAGAAAATCTTAAATGTATGTAAAGGAAATTTATAACAAAAATCTTGACAAATCTTCCGGTGAAGTTAATTCCCACGAAAAAATTAGGAGTGTACCATTGAGAATAAAGGAGGTTGCGTACTAGCAACCACCAGAAAGGGAAGCCAGCATTTATCATCACAATCCAAGAGAAAGTTATTTGATTGATTTTCAAAATGCAGTGACTGGAATATTGAGATATGCTTACCTCAGTAGATGGTGAAACAAGCAGGTCTCGACCCAACACCAATTCAAGAGGAAAGTGCACGGGCTTAAGCAACTTGGTGCTTCCCTGGCTTCCATAACCAAAACGCATTAGGTGCAATATCATTACTTTAGGAAGTGTCTGTATCTTAATAGATTTTTTTGCAGTCCCCGCCTGAAAAAATATATCAATTTTTATTAGCACTAATAGATATAATATTTCCCAGCACAACCAAAGTACATTGTTGTCTAGTACAAAGCAGTTATATGATATTAACTACTAAGATGTGGACGTCCAGTGACTTCAGACCACATCTTAGTAAATAGATATGATATCAATTTCGGTCTAACAATAACATAAAGGACCAAAAATATAATTTAACCTATATTAAATTATTTAACTTTAAAAAAAAACAAAACAGTTTTTTTTAAAAGAAAAAAAGGTATATAAAGCAGGTCCCCTTTGAGTATTATTTCTGGCTCCGCCACTGTATCATGCAGATAAATGTATGAACTGGGTTCTGGGGCAAAGCTAATACTTAAATTGAGGTAGGTGGCCATGCGTGCCACCTACCAAATATGACACCTAACAACCCAGAGTAAGAAGAGAAAGTCTTGGTTGGGCACATACCCAACAATTCAATTTTGGGCACATACTCACATAAAACTAACAAAATTAGATAAAAAGTATTTAGTCACATCAATTGATATATTATAATTTTATTTTTCTTAAATTTTTTCTTGGTTTTGTGTGTGTCCTAAAATTGAAGTGTTGGGTATGTGCCTAAAATTGAAGTGTTGGGTATGTGCCCAACCAAGACTTTCTCGAGTAAGAAATGCCAACTATTTAGGATAACCCATGCATGCATCACATTGCACTCATCAAAACCATTGTCCTTATTCCTTTTGAAAATTGTAAGTGCTAGCTTTAATAGTCATGTATTTAAAATGTATTCAAAACTAAATTAAAGGGTAAATACCTTTCCTGAGACCGATGCTCGGTAACCTTCAAGAGTTTCTGGAGCAGAAAACAGGTGCAGGGCATCCTCAATGGTGTGAACAGCATCAGGGTGAATGTCGAGATGGATCAAGCGATATGGTTGATTGGTGGCAGATCTATTTCCTGAAAAGGAAAAAAATAAATAATGATATGGCTATGCTTGTTTTCATTTAGTTTATTTAGTTTATTTTCCCTTTTTATCCCAAAGCTCCGATTAAAATTGGCAATGAAGGGGGTGAATTACAGCAAGGGAAAAAATGTGGAACTTCAAAATCATAAGTCAAAACTAGAAAACACAATGCCACAGAAGTGACAGATAGACAGACCAGATGAAAATTTTACAACACCTTGGTGGGTATATGACAAGGAAAGACAAAAAGTGAATTCTTTCACTAAATTTAAAAACTATATCCTGTACCTTTAGTTATCACCAAACTTTGGAGTTGTCCTCCGAAAATACCATTTAATTCTGAGGGAATAAAGCTTTGAGTCCTTGTAACAGCAGATTTATTCTTTGGCCCTACTGTTTCCCATTCATCATCTTCCACAGAAGAAACTAGAAAAGATTTGCTACCATTAAGACTTGAAGACTGTCCTTCAAGCTTCAGTAATTCGTCATGCATTTGATCCATTACAAAGCTCAGAAATTCCTGGGCATCTTCTTGCCTGAGAGTGGCACGTTGGTACCATGAGTATCATAAAAATTACAAGCCAATATCACAACCAATCACATCATACCTAAGAAAATGAGTGCATTGCACACTCGCAAATGACTGAATAACTTCCTGAATATTGTGTATAAATTTCGAGACATGATGGTTCATTAAATAATTGTAGACTTGTATAAATAACAAGAACATATAAGAGAAAGGCAAAAATGATTGAGTAGAAAAGCTATTAAAGGTTGTATCTATGAATGCAAACTCCTAAAAATAAGTGGGCTTCTAAAATTGTAACTCTCAGTGTATTGCAAACTACAATCAAGTCCCTATATATATATATAAATTCTGAAGATTATAAACATAACCATTTCTCAATTATTTTCATGAAGAAAAACCATTACAGTTTAAAATTAGGATGCATATAGGTTTTCATGACATGAAAAGAAACATACTGATTGTGATTGTGATCTAGAGGATTCAACGATTCAACTAAAAAAGTGGTTATGGAATGAACATATCTGAAAAGTCTTGTCCTGGGCAGGGAAGAGTAGCATAAACAACAAACAACCAAGTCTTATCCCACTAAGGGGGAGTAGCATAAAATAACATTAAATTAAAAATTAAATTGTCACCAACCTTGGTCTTCCTGAAATGCTATTTGGCACATCCGGAGTAAAATTTTTCAGAACATCTTCAAACATAACAGGGCAAAATGCCCGTCCAAACTCAAAAGAATCTGTATCTTTCTTCTTTAAGTTTACTCCGCTTGGCATGTCAAATTGAGTTGCGAACTCAGCAAATGCTTTTAGTGTGGGATAGCCAACCTAAAAAATTACACGGTAATAAGCATGCAATATCAGTTTTTGATCCTTTCTGATTACAAGGGAAGTCTAAATACATACAAATCGTTCTAAAATACAAAATTTACTATCTGTAAGAAAACATTTAAGCTAAACACAACTTTTGAATTCAGCTTTTATTTGTGCTCATTGATTGTCATGCAACTCATGAATTAAGTGAAAATTATCAGAGGACAGACTACCTTAGGAATGGTACGAGTTCTTAATTCCTGTAAAAGCTGAACAAAAGGAGAACAAGCCAAGAGAGCCTGCACGGTTGCACTAAGGAAGCATAAATTCCCAGAGTTAATAAGGCCTCGAGGCTGAAGATCCTTAACATGCATAACAGCATGCCCATTAGGTGCCTTTTTCAAATCTTGGTTAAATAACTTCGATGAAGAATCGCCATCACTACCATTTTTTAACACATTCTTCAAACTTTCAGCCTCGGAAGCATCCAAGCTCAAATTCATAAACTGGTTTGCAGTACCATTTTCAACAATTGGTGTAACAGAACACACACTATGTTCTTTAACTTCGTTTGAACTAGTGATACTTGAGGGACCGTCGGAGAAATTAGTAATGCCGCCATTCTCTTTTATAGTTTCTGTTACTTGAGGTAAATTCACACTGACGCCGTTCACTCCGTTAAACTTCTGAGAATCATGGAGAGGAACACTATTTGGTGCTTTCGGTGAATTTGGCAGGTTGCTTGATTCAACAGTAACAGAATTCAGAGAACCAAATTGCAGCTGATTCTTCTCCACAGGCTTTTCATTTTTCGCAGAAGACTTTTTTACCCGCAATGATCTGGTTTCATCTTCAGTAAATGAGCCAAATAGTAACACCTGCTCCGAAACCCAAAAACAAAATCAGCATTTTCTACAATATGAAATTAAAAAAATGTTGTCAATTGTGGGATTGCATAAAATAGCAATTTGTGCATATTCCGCTATGCTACACCTATAGCACCACTTTGTACTAAATAGCATATAGCAGAACAATAGTGGTTTGTTCAAATTCCGCTACGCTAGAACCGCATATGAGAATATAAAACAATTAAACAACCATTTCAAACAAAATAGAACAAACTAACAACAAAACATTGAATGGGAAAAGGAAATAGATAGTTTGTTAGATTAACATTTTCTCCTTAGGCCGGGTTTGAACTCACGACCTCGGACCTTCAACTTCTTTTCCTTTAGCTAAAACCAGTTGAGCTACCCAACCCCCGATTACATTCAAATTGATTAACAATAACAAAACCCTAATTAGGTATTCCTAATTCATTATTCATCACAAGTCAAAACTATTACAAACATCAATTGAAACAACAACTGAAAAATCAGATCCAAAAATAACAAGCTCAAACCAAAGGAACATTAAACTAAAAACAACCTTTGACCAATTGTTTTCAACTAAAAACAAAAAGAAAAACATCACAGAAAACATGAAAATAAGCGAAAAATGGAACCTTAGGATTGCTCATATTGCTGAAGAGATGGAAGAAGAGAATGAAAAAGAGGAAAAGATTTGTGTATAGAGAAAGGAGGGAAATCAAAAGGTAGGGTTTTTGGAGACCCTGAAAGAGGAGAAGCGGTAATTGAAGACATGAAGAGGAAGAAGAGAGAGAGAAGTTAACAAAGGAACCCTCCCCGTTTGAGCTTTTGAATTACCAAGAAGAAGCATCGACGAAGAAGAAGAAGAAGAAAGGGTTATGTGTATGTGTATATTGAACGATGAGACAATTTTGTTTTCGTTTTGGTTTTTGAGGGGTTAGGGTTACGAAAAGACGAAAGGTGGTGTTTTTGTTCAGCGTTAAGGTGGTGTTTTATACCATTAGATTGGATAGATAGATTACATCGTTACACCAAAGCCTTATCATGCTCCATCCACACTAAATCTAGCACATCATAATTCACAATTGCATCATCAAGAACAATTTTTTTTTTTTTAACAAGGCGAAATGAAATATATTAAACCACATGGGATTTTAAGGCTGAAACTCAAAAGTATTTCATTAAAAATCAAAGAATCCTTTGATTATTGCATTTCATTAACAATCATCATTGATGTATGCAGTGGTAATTTATCTCAAAGAATGAAAGTTTATTCTTACTTAGTAAGGGAATAAAACTCTTTAAAGATCATCATTGATGAAATTGAATAACTAAAGTGTTGTCTTCAATCTCTAAGATATCTCAGCATTCATTCAAACATTCAAAGACAAAAAACAAACATCATCAACGATCACCTACTTCATCTCTCTATAAATGACCAAGTTTGATTGAAGAAGGTTACGACAACTACAAGCATACTCATGTATATACAAAGTCTAACATATTCATATATATTATTGTAATCAAGTACATATACTTTTTTATAGTGTATATCTTGTCTAGCAAAAGTCAAAAGAAACATTTGTAAGGGATACACTTTAAGTGTTGTGCTTAATATTTGTTTACTACTCTTTGTGAAAATAGTATCTTTTATATAACATGTTGTCGTATATCTTTGGTTTGATATTAGGAAGTCCTCTAGGCTGAGGCAAGGAAATCTAAGACAAGATTGTCTTAGTATTGTTGTTGTTATCATGATCTGATTATAATGGAAAAAATTATTGAAAGTGCAAGGGGACTGGAAGTAATTCCGGGTTGTGGGGTGAACCAATATAAATTTTATGTGTTGTCTCTTTCTCTTATCTCTTTACTTACCGTTAGGGGTGTTCACGGTGCGGTTTGGTTCGTGTAACAACCCGTTTTTCGTTAGGATTATTATAATTTATTTATTATATATATTTAATTGTTTGTTTGTGCGTTTGACTTGGGATTAATGGATTTTTAGGCGAGAGGAGTATTTTAGTCATTTTTAGGACTAATGGTATTTTGGTAATTTGAGGAGTGAGGGTAAACTAGTAATTTTAGAATGAAGAGTATTTTTAGTGTTTTAGTATGAATAGTTTTTTTTTACAAAGATTAGTAATAACTTGAGGTAATTGTTGTGAGATGGTAATTAATGAGATGTCTCAATGGGTTAAGTGAGTAATAACTTTTTGATTAAGTAGTAAGATACACTGGGCCCATTATGAGATGAGTTAACTTAACCCATTAGTTGGAGTATGTCGCGTCATTTTTCGGAGATCAAGGCTATTTGATTAGCTTTTGACTCACTAATTTATTTTACAACTGAACATTTAATTTTAAGAAAAGGGGGGAAAAAGTTCAAACTACCCCATATGAAAAAGATTTAGGGTTCGGGGGTTAGTTACATAAAGGGAAGGTATTGGCATCCTTTATGTCCGCAGTATCCTACGGGAACCTCTTGGTTTTATTTAATTAATTGTGCTATAAACTTGCTTATTTAAAAATGGAATTTAAAGTGATAAAAAGAAACAAAGAGACCTATTTTATCTACATTTTTATTGATTTCGAAGGACATAGTCCTTTGCCTACGTACCCGTGAGGGATCAAAACCTCGTAGTTTGGGGTAGAAATTGACGTTTGATTTGTTTTGTGTTTTTTATTAGTTTTGAAAAGGTTTTAAAATAAAAAAAAAGTCAAGTGGCAAGTAAGAATTGGTTTGTGTTTTTTATATTAAAAGAAAGATGACTCAAAGTATGATTAAATGAATTGAAATTTGATTAAGAAAGTAAAATAAAAAGGGAATCACTTGATTGTAAATCAAGGTTTATTATGAAGATATTTTTGTGATTTTTGTTATTTGAATGTTTTTGTTGTTTTGGAATAATTATAAAAATTAAACTAACGAAGCAATAAAAATAAAAGCGCGTGGACTTTTGTAGTGGCGTTGGATCACCACAAAATCCCTAACCTAATTTTTTTTGCATTTTTTGACATATATAAAGCGGTAAAGAAATAAAAGAGGACACACACACACACTTTTCTCATTTATATTGTTTACATTGAACCTAGATACATTCTAATTGCTGGAAAATAAATTACGATAATTAAAATGCTAAATGATAATAGAAATAAAATGAACCGCAAAAAAATGCTAAAAAGTAAGAGAATAAAAGAAACTAAGAGAGAGGGACAACCGAAGGGACAAAATTACGAAGGGACTTTTCCGAAGGGACAGAAAAAGAGGGAGAAGAAAAGAATAGCTCGTCAACACAAGCTAAATGAAGGAGAAGAGAGAAAAGTTCTTTGACAACTCAAGAGAACTTTTGGTGTGTCAAATTGTGAGGGATGAGGGCTCTATTTATAGGTGAGGAGGTTGATGAAAATGGAAAAATGGTT
>Ga0315914_1011682_pt1 | contig 10417 bp, 4 predicted proteins | sample MpolenodulesMG_FD_203920 | JGI IMG/M metagenome (GOLD analysis project Ga0315914, IMG submission 203920) | Medicago polymorpha root nodule microbial communities from Los Angeles, California, United States - elongated nodules | ecosystem: Host-associated > Plants > Roots > Nodule | place: USA... | reverse complement strand
TTCGATTTTGCTATCCCTTTTATTTCATATTATGAATACTTCATGAAATTTTGAGTAATGTTTAAGGTATTTTAGTATTTCTTTTTGAATAGTATGGTATCTAGTATTAAAATTATTAGTGGCCGCACTACCGAAATAGCGCCCGCACTGCGCCCCGCTCCCGCACCGCGCCAATTATTGAGTTGGCTGCGCCGCATTTCCGCATTGACAACAAAGCCCCTACCTAACGTTTAATTATGATGTTTAGATAACTGTGAAGCTTTAAACTGTGTTTAAAATTTTTCGTTACAGAACAACTAGAGCCTAATTAGTTTATGTTATACTTGATTGCAGCATGCATATCGTGATGGCCGTCTTGAGGAGGTAGCTTTGCGTCATCTTGGGGCTGCAGATGGTGACACCATAATTGCCAAAGACATCAGGTTTCTCTCTACCTTATCCTGGTTCTTATCTTTGGCCTTGTGCTCTTTGACCGTGTTCCAATTTCACTAACTTAATACATGATGCCATCAGGTTGTCGGATTTCCTTGCTAACATGCATTTAAGTTGAAGGTCGGTGTTCACATTTTGTGATGTAAGTTTCAAACTTGGGTCTCCTTTGCATTAATTTCATGATTTCTTTTGTATATGGAATTATATATAATAATGATTCTTTTGTATCCAATGCTTCGACATGGTGCCTGGATCTCGTTAGAAATGATGTATGTCTTAAATATTTATATAATTTAATTATTTCTCCACTTTTCAAGTAGCATAGATAAATTGCACCTTGGGAAATAGCTTAATTGTAGGATTATTATTTATAAAAAATTCATAATTTTTTTTATAATTATATTTATATTGCATATTTATTTTTAATAAACAAATAAGCTTGACCATACCCCTCAAAAAAAAAAAAAGCCTGACCATAAGAATTGAAGTTGCGTAATTTGGTTCATGACAAATGCAACAAGCAACTCAAACAAAAAGTAATGTTAGAGATGAAATTAACCCTATTTCACTCAATTATATTGATGAGTGCAACAAATGGCTAGTGAGAGAGAATGGTGATGATAATCATGCTAAACTAAGTTGATTTTTATGATGAGGAAACACTAAATTGGGTAAAAGAGCCTAAAACAATATACTAGGCAAAAGATAAGGGAAATAAAGGAGCCATAAAGTAGTGTTACAACTCCAAAAACTTCTCAGTAAAGTCAAGATTATACAACTTCACCCTAAAAAGGGAAATGATAGGTGGTTGAAGATGAGAAATTTGAGGAGAATGGTGAAAAATCCAAAGAAGTGTTGGTTGTCCAAAGAAGAGGTAGATGGAAATGTATCACTTGATAACAACAATGAAGTTGATTATTTTACGATTGAGGAAGATGGTTAGAGACATTAACTTTGTCTTGAACTTGATGAAAATGACGTTAGTAGTTTATGACATTTTGATTATCAGACTAATAAATTTGATTGTTAGTTGATTGTAGCTGTGTTGGATGCTTGTTTTCACTTTTTAGTTTGTGTTTTTAACTTCTATTGTTGAAGCCTCACCATCTGTTCTCTTATAGATAAGCTTAGTATCTTGGCCGAAATTGTGATACTCTTGCCAACTTGATATAACCCTGTTAATGGTGACCTTGTTTTATGAGTATGTAGGGAATAAATGGGTTACATTATGCTTTAGAATTTGGGTCTGGCCTAACTCAATCTTACAAAACCGCTTTTGTAAGGTGAGGGCTTCCCTAACTTTATATACACTAAATTGGTCATATCTCTAGACAATGTGAGACTAAGGCCACCCCTTCTCACCGAACACAATGAAGGTGTTGGAGGCTGCAATGAAGGCAACCCAAATGCCGTAATTAGACGGCTAGGGGAGGACCACATTAAAGGCGGAATTTCCAACATTATGGGGGCCTGCTAGTATGATATTGGACATTCGGACTAGGTAGAAAGGACATAATTTCCTTGGGGCCATTTTCAGCAATCTTTTATGGCCTTCATGAAATGAAGAATGTTGGACGTAAAAAACTCTTATGCACACTTAAATGATCAAAGAAAGAGACCATGGTCTAATCAGCGTTGTGAAATTACAGATTGCGGAAAATTGCAGTTTGTTCAAATTCCACTGTGCTGTAGAGCTATAGCGCCGCTATAGCCATTATTTGACAACACTTTGTTCTAAATAGCATGTTGTGGAATAATAGGTGGCAATTTGTTCAAATTCCGCTAAGCTATAGCGTTGTAGCGCCGCTATATCTGCTATTTGGCAAATGACAACACTAGGTTTAACATAGGGGATATTTCTTTCTGTAGATTTTATTCCTAATTATTTCACTTCCAGACTTATATTGCTGCCATCCAACAAAACAAATACTTTTAAAAAAAACACACATTCTATGCGCTCTCTTCTTCCTCCTAACAGTCTTTTATTTTTTGACAATTTTTTTGTTCCCAAATGGTTGCTTCTTCACTTTTATGCACAGCTAACTGTTTGAATTAATTATCTTTAAGCCATAGTTGTCTTTTTTTAATTTGGTTTTCTCTCTCAACCATAGTTGTCCTAATAGCTTCCTGTGTTGTCTCTGCAGGATACTTGCATAAAAAATGGAATGCTTCTATATGAAAAGTTATATTTATATTGCAAGTGAAGCTCCTCTTCAATTTTTATGGTAAGTGTTTTTTCTTACTAAACAAGATGCACCAGCACTGAAGCTTTTTTGTTGGAATATTAGTTTTGTTGGCCTTGATTTTAGTTTATCAATTAATTTGTTTAGAACTTGATGTCAATTCACAAGAATAATGAATTCCTTTTTCCACTCATTTACACAATGTTCTCACAAAAAGCATTAATTCTTGAAAACTAGTTGATTGTATCTTTTGCCATTTTGGCGGAGTACATGTTTTATTGCTTGCATTGATTTATGGATTGGAAAGTGATAAATTCAGGATAAGAAAAGTAATTGAATTAATTTGCTGTTAAAGAATCCTAGTTTCGAAGTTACGTCACGCCATATCAATACCCCCTCACCTTGCTTTATAGTAGAGGATATGACATGCTTTATTCATGTCAAGGTTTGAAGATGTAGAATACTAAGACTAAAATAACCAATTACATTTTGAGAAATCATCATTGAATGTACCACAATATCTAAATACCCCCTAAGATCCAAGGTTTAAGATTATTTGTAGTGGAAAGATTATGGTAAAAAGGTAGAAAGTACATTCATAGGGCTCTATTTTTCTCTTCACAATCCTATTGTGATGTGTTGTTGTGACATAAGAATATCTGGGAATTATGCCCTAGTTTTTTAACTGAAGGAAGTAAGAACTTGATGAAATAGTCCTTGGCATTGCGAGACATTAATATTTTGATATTCACAATTTCTAATCGAACTTATCACCATAGAGAAGAAATTTGGGAAAACTGTTTACTTCAGTTTTATGTTTGAGTAAGAAAACCCAAGCTACTCGATAGCTCTATTCTATTATTCTTAAGATGTGTAGTTAACTAATTAGTTAGAGAATTAGCTAATTGTATAGCTAATTAGAGATAGTTAGGAGAAATAAGGCGTGTTTCCTAAAAATATACGAGTAATTACAGAGATATTGTCGCAAGATTTGACGGAAGGAATGGGTTTGCAAAGGAAATTGTCTATCATGGGTTTGGTTGGGACTTGATGGAGAAACTTGCTGGTGGTGTCTTTCATCAATTGTGCCCGATTACAGTTATTCATATATTATAGATACCTAAACAAACTAATATATACATTCCTCAAATAGCACAGATACTACAAAACCATGCGCCCTCGTGCGGATGAAAGAGCCTTAAGGTTTGCCTTAGCACTGAACTTGGAGCCATGCGTTTGTCAGCTTTTATGGTCGCACCATTGTGTCCAGATTGTTCTCTACCTTTGTGCAATGCCCTTTCCATTTGAGGGCATATCTTTGAGGGGAGATATGGTCAGGTCATTTTTGTGGCCCTTATTCGCTTGTCCTAAACAAGAAGGAATCTAGTGTAGACTTCTATTCTAGATGATTAGAGTATAGGATCACTTTTTACTTATTCACAGGTTATGCAGTGTTTGTCATATACACATAGCAAAAGGTGCTGAGTCAGCACTATCTGTTATGAATTACTCCCTCACTCCGAAAATAATTGACCTACTTGGTCATTTCACATATATTAAGAAAAGTGTATAAATAAATGAGATAATAGTATTTTTACTATAGTACCCTTAATATGTATTGGTGTATTTATGAGTATAATAAATACAAAGTATAAGAATCAAAATAGTATTTATTCTCCCTAATCCCTATAGTACCCTATCTATTGGGAGCCTCGTGGCGAGTCACCTTTTTTTGAGAATAATCAAAATTGTAAAGATGTAAAGTAAAAACTATTGCTATAAATGATCATATAGTACAATCATGATATTATGTGATATATCTTCTAAATGTCTAATAGTTTCTAACAATGATTACCTATTTTGTTTAATCAGTTTCAAAGGTACCAGAGAAAATGCTGCACTGTGCATTCCATCTTGTAATAAAAGTGCAAATTGTAAAATGGTAGATGGATATATATATGCTTTTGTACAATGGAATAATTTCCAATAAGCTCCAATTTTTGAAGCATACAAAATGAATGGATTGATGATTGCTATAATAAACTACAGTGTACACCATTTTGGTCATCTGAGGGGAGGGGCTTTGAAAACATTTTACTTATGTATGGTGGATTTCAAAATTATGTGTAAAAGTTAATTAGGTTTTTGTGTTACTTAAGATTAAGATATAGTTGTTTATTTTGTAAACATAATTTTCATGCTTGGTGACATTGCACCAAGAATCTTGGGAACATGATCAACAATGTATGAATTTTGTTTATTATTTACAGGGATTTTTCAGGAGACTTTTTGGGGTTTATATAGTTGTTTATATGCTTTTGTTTTATTTAAAAATATTAAAATAAAGAGATATTTTTGAGAGCCCTACATTGAATGATATTGATCAAATACATCATGCGATTCTTTAAGTTGATTGTTTTTAACAAGTTAGTCATTTATTTATTTTTTAAAATTAAATTAATTCTTTTAATGTGTAAAAGTGTAGGGGTGTTGGGGTGGGCATGATTCAGTTAACCATAAAATCGAATCGAATTGTTGAAATAGTTCAGAAAACCTAACCGAACCGTTTCAGGTGGGAAAGTAACCAAACTGTACCAAAGTTATCGTTCAGTTAATCATTTGCTTACCTATGACCAAATCAAACTGAATCAATGGATCATTTTTCATTTGGTTATTTTTAATCCAATAAATAAAACCACTTTTAATAAAAAAAATTACAAATTAAAATTACAAAATAAACAAATTAAAAAAATTAAATATGAATAGTTTATTTCTTCAAAACAACTTATCTTATGCAAAACAGCTTATTACGACTTCTTTTATCAAAATAATGCTTCCGTTTGAGAATTTGTGAAATGGTTCAATTAATTTTGATACGGTTCTGTTCGATTAACCAGTTCGGTTTGATTTTGGGTTATTTTTGCCCACCCCTATGAAAGTGTATGTCAATTCCTTTTTAAACATATTACGTGACAAAAAAGATGAAGTGTCAATTGTTAACACTATGAGATATGTTATTTGAATAACCATTTGGTTGACAATTGATTTGATAACCATAGATTTACAAAGGAAAATAGACATTGACACAAAAACCAAAGCTTTAGAGAGATAAAATAAAAACATAATACGAAAATGAGAGAGAAAGTTTTCACAAAAGTTATCACAAAATAGTTGTACAAATATTATTTCTCTTACACTATATGGTTGGAATGGTGTGTTTAGTGTATATATATATATATATATATCTTTGACTGGTCTACATGAAGAGTAATATGTGATATGTGATGTCTTACTTTTTTATCATACAACTAAAGGATTTAAGCATCTTAATGAATGGATGCTTTCACGAAGATGTTGGACACAAGAAGGGTTCATCCGTATCATCCTGCCTTAGTTCTAATTTATCTATTTTTTTAAGAACACTGAGTTTGGTCCTTTTCTTATGCGTATTGAATAAATCGTTGAGTCAAGTCTTGTTCATAGAAAACTGTCTTTATATAGATCAAAAAAATGGATTTGGATTTCCCGCTGTTACAGCAGGATGCTGTAACAGATCAGGACTGTCAGATTTAAATCAACGGCTCAGATTATTCAACTGTGTTAAATTGATGTTTAATCGAAACCGTCCGTTCTAATATCAATGATTGAGATTTATTACAGCACCAAACTGTGTGCTTTTATACAGCACCAAATCCTGATCCCAAAAAAATCATGTGTTATTGTTAAAATCAATGCTCAATCCTATTTTTGATAGGAGCAGTTGAAAATTGAATCCAAATCCTATCCATTAATGCAAACACTTATATGACATGTACACTAGTCATAGGGCTTTATGTTTGGATATATAGGATAAAATTGCTCTTCTCCCAAACAAAATTGCTCATTCTTACATAAACTGCCTAAAATAACCTCCACATAATTTAAATCACGTTCTATATTATCAACATGAGTAATATCACGCTTACCAACTCATGATGTGTGAGTTAACTCACGCCAAACCCCAACGTAAGTTAACTCACGTTAGGTTGCCTTTGTATGTAACTTCAATCCATATGGCTGGACACCTAAAAACATGCATAGGATAGGACCAATTAGTAGTTGTTTTAAGGATGGGAATCTTCACATGGACATAGCAGGTCAAAGATTCTCCCAACCAAAAGATTAGTGTCATCATAAAAATTATTAGTGCATGAAAATTATTTAGTATTTATGTCTTGGCTCAATTATTAGTGCATGAAAATTATTTTTTAATACTTTATGTCTTCGTGCATGAAAATTGTTTTTTAATACATTATAGCGTGCTCAATTATTAGTTTTAGTATTTTTTTTATTTTACTCTTGATCTTAGTGCATGTTTTGGCAGGACTTTTTACCTCATAGAACAATTATTAGTTTGGGTTTCATGATTCATTTATCATGTCTTAGCTGAAAAATCTTATTTGGTCATCAAATTTGTTTTTAAATAGTCTATTTAGTCATGTGTTTTGCGTTCATCAATTTACGTAAAAAAATTATTGAAAGTATAAGCATTAGAATATGTTTGCAATTTGAATACATTCAAAGACAGATTATTGCGGCGTACTCCTCTTACATCCCTAACTTGATTCGAACCAGAGAAGGTGAATCTCTTAGCCTGCATAGAAAAATTCTTAGAGAAACAAATAGAAAAATGACGCATGAAAACATGTAAAAACTACACATTGAGCAACAAAATGTTAAACTAGATAATCATGGTATAGCCTCAAGTCCATTCTTGAAGAAAAAGGTGAAAATATCCATTTTACTCTTAGGCAAAGCTAACCCTATCTCAATTCCACCCTCAAAATCTCTACTCTCAACAAAAGAAACACCTCTTGTAAAATCAATTGAAACCTCCTCTATTTTCTTAGGCCTCCCCCACCCAAAATTCAATTCATAAAGTTTCAATTTTGGAGACCATGTAACATGAACATGTTCCTCTGACCCATGTAACATTTCCCAATCCAAAATCCACTTCTTACCCTCTTCAAAAATTGATGCATCAAGTTTCTTAATTGTGCTTCCAATTTCTTTAGCTGCAATAACAATACCATCTTCTCCTAGTAAGTCCTTTTTTGTCAATGATACCCTTCCAAATCCAACACAATTACCAAAATAATTCTTTGGTACTTGATACTCCAATCTTGTTATACCACCAGCAATGAATCCAAAGTGTGTAACATCTTCACAAGCCACTTTTTCATTAACAAACTCTTGTTGGGTTTTAAGCAAACAAATCCATAAAAAAGCACTAGTTAACACATAAGAAGATAATAGCAAAGGTTGAGATTTTTTCTTTTCTTTGCATGATTCAACAATAAATTTTTTGATTTTCTCCATTTGAGTTAAACTCATTAAGAATGTACCTCTAGTCATGTTTGAGATATCAACTTTGGATTCTCTACTCTCTTTTGCATTGAGTACTAGTCTTCTTTTTCTCCAATCTTTCAAGAAACCTTCATGAAGGTCATTTGTGTCGATAATCACACTTCGATCATAAAAGGGAAGGGATTTTATAAGTGATGATGAGGCTTCAAAGGTAGAAGAAGAACAATATGAAGACCATGTTTTGATGAAATTGTGGAAGGTTCTTCCATCAGCAACAACATGATGAAAAGCTAGGCCAATGGAAAAGCCATAATTTTGGAATGATGTTATTTGAATAGCTAACAAAGGGAACTCTTTTAGTTCAAATGAAAAGATTTGTTGCAATTTGGGTACCAATGGGTGGAGTTCATTGACATCTCTTGAGTAATTGGAGCATAAGTGTTCGAAGTCGCTATTTGACTCCGCGACCGTGAATGAAACCGAGTTGTTAGGACTAAATTTGAGTTGGGGTTCGGTTAGATCAAGCGAGGGAATGAATGTACCGGCAAATGGGAAGTAATGTTGAAGTGTGAGAGAAAGAGATTGTTTAAGTTTTGGGACAATGGTGGTTGTGAAATGGGAAATTGAATGAGGAAATTCATAGAAAAATAGTGGTTGGCTTGGAGAGAAGAGAAGCCAAGGAATGTCAAAGAATGTTAGGGGGAGAGAAGAGGTTGATTGAGTTGTATTGATTGGGGGAGTGATTTTGCAATGCTCAATGACCTTCAATCTGAAGGGCATGGTGGACATGTTTTGTAAGAGGAAACAAGGTGAGGATAATTGTATAATGTGCTATAATTTTATAGATGTGAAGATAAGGATGTTGAAGGGAGCAAATAACGGGACTCTATCATCACATATGATTGTGTCAAAATTTTAAAGAAATGATATTTCAACAATTATTCTCCAATAATTTTATGACAACTCTTTTTTTTCATACTAGCATAAAATTGTCATAAAATAGTTGTTTAAATATCATTTGAAAATTGTTCTTTTCTCATTAAAATTTACTCACTTCCAACCAAACTTCTTAAAATACCCCACGTGACTTAAGTCATGCTGAAATACAACATACATGACTTAAGTCACGTTTGGTCAGGTTTCAAACACGAACCTAAATTAACTCATGTTGGTTTTTCTTCTTCTTCTTCTGCATATTCCCAATGTTAACACAGTCATGAAAAAAGTACATTGACAATAGGAGTTTTTGATTCCTCTTATGTTTTCTCTGTGTTTTATAATTGGAATACAAAAAAGAACTTGTAATAAGTTTGTTATCTAATAAAAATTCAGCTCCATAACATTGCATGGTAGCCATGTGTAAAGATATGCCTTGGACTAACATAGAATCACAATATCCAAGTCACACACGTAAGGAACATAAGATAAGCAAATTGAATTACAATTGGAAATAGACCGCAAATGTTAACATTGTGAATATGTATAAATCAAAACCAACTTGAATTAACTTACGTTGATATTCGGAACATAACCGAACGAGACTTAAGTTACGTAAGTTGTATTTCAGCATTATTTAAGTCGTGTTGGGTTTAACATCTGCATGACTTAAGTCACGCGTAGATATTTTAAGAAGTTTAGTTAGAAGTGAACAAATCTTGATGGAAGAAGAGCAATATTCATATCATTTATTTAAAATTTGAAAAAATAAGGCATATTCTTTTAAAATTTTATAATTGTCCAAATATCATTTCTTAATTATAAATAATTGTCATAAAATTAAGGCATATTCCTTTAACCAAGAGACCATTTGGGAGTAGGTACCGCGTCATTATTTTGTTCATATAAAACACCACGTTTAATTATTTAATTATAAATAGTTGGTATAGCAACTTATTGTCCCCACATAATTACAATTTAACAAATCAGAAAAGATCCACTTTCCTTAAAAAAAACTAAACAAATCAGAAAAGATCCACTTGTAATTATTTGTTAAAAATTACAACTTGTTATTATTCCTTTAAAATGAACGGGCTGTCTCTTCCTTTAAAATATAGAACACGTGAGTTAGGATAAAATGAAGACTTTTTCTATTGACGCCTGTATATTTTGTTATACCCAAATTTTCATAAAAGTTTTTAATAATATCAAAATTGTCGTTTTATATAAATTTTCTTAAAATTTGATTTTATCATTGTTACTGAGTTTCACCCTCTTTCACCCACAAACTATGAACAATTTAATGTTTAATCAATTTCTATGAAAGATTAAAGAGTGAATCAAAACATCTTTCATCCATTCTCGATTGCATATAAGTAAGTGAATTTCTTCTTCTTTTTCAATAATGTTAGTTTCAATTTTTTTTTTTGTTCAACTGCATTGTATGACAGTTTCAATTTACATTGTTGAGGTTAACTTAAATTCAGTTTAAGTAGGTTCATGTATACTAAGTTTACAAG
>Ga0315914_1011679_pt1 | contig 10420 bp, 7 predicted proteins | sample MpolenodulesMG_FD_203920 | JGI IMG/M metagenome (GOLD analysis project Ga0315914, IMG submission 203920) | Medicago polymorpha root nodule microbial communities from Los Angeles, California, United States - elongated nodules | ecosystem: Host-associated > Plants > Roots > Nodule | place: USA... | reverse complement strand
GTGAATTATTATTGTTGTTAATTATTGTTGTTTAGGTTGTTAAATTCCGTTGATGAATTATATGCTTATTATTATTGAATGTGAAATCTCACCCCTTCTGTTTGAATGTTGCCTCTACGTGGGTAACATGCAGATATCCAAGATTAGCTGCTGATGTGAGTTGTCTCTCTCGTGCGTCGTCTTAGGGTCGCTCTGATACGTAACGGGATGGGGATTATTTGCTTGTTTTCCCACTGTTGCATATTATTTATGAACCTTTTTGAATTAAGATTTTTAATTAAGTTATTTACGTTGAGGCCGTAGCGCCAAAGTTGTTGAACTATGATCTATTTTCCGTTGTGATGTCATTGAAATTTTGACAAGGTTGTTTTTAATAAATAGTAACTTTACTCTATTTATACAATTTGGTAGTGTGGCATTCCGTTTTACGTTGAATACTCTGATTATTTGTATTATTTACATTGTTGGGAAAACAGGGGGTTACAACCGGCATTCATAAGACGTGTGAGTTTGTCACCATCCACAGTTGTAAAAGTCATTGCACACGAGCCTTCATAGTTAGGCGTCCACTTGCCCCTGGAGTCTGGTTGGAAAGGTAGCACCCTTTTAGGCACAAAGTCTCTTTCTGGAATTTCCCAGGGACGAACCTTCTTGTTTGAAACTTGTTTCAAACCTCTTTTGATATAGTTATACAAGGTTGTCATGCATTTTAAGTTCAATCAAGCTGGGATTCCGACAGAACTCCTATTGACGGGACTTCAAACCTTCACGGGAGGCACAGCCTCCATGTTGTATACTGAGGGAAGGATGGGGGGTTGCCCTTGTTGAAATGTGTACTGAAGCACGATACCTATGTAAGGCAATAGTAACATCTCATGGCAGTCTTTGTGAGTGAATGCCCTCTTCTAGAAAATCTTCTTGATTTTTGTTTACAGCTTCGACGGCTAAGATGCCCCAGTATACGAAAGATCTTGTCAGGAATCTCTTCATTCTCGTTTTCTTCAGCTTGGGATACAAGGAACTCAAAGTTGGAAGAGAGTACATGGTTAATGTGTTCAAGAGGCTTATTTATGTTTAAATCTGCATTTATGTTTGATTTTAGAAAGTGATTGATTCTATGCAGACATTTATAAATGATTAAAGAAAAAGAAAAAAAAACATTTTTTGGTTTTTTTGTGTTACCATTTTTCCAGAACAAGCACAAAATAAAAACAAAGTCGGGATCAAAACGAACTTTTTATTAATGATGGAAAATGCTTGAAGCAAAAAGCCTTACACAAGTTCACTTTCGTCTCGAGCGGGACGAAAGGATTTTTTTTTTAAAAGCAGCAGCAAACCAAAGCTTTATTTTAATAGATAAGTAGTAGAAGGAACATCAAAAGTGACCCAATTACGGCCATCCACTCCATGTGTCACAATACTAGGTAATATAATCTGGTAGTGGATTAACTTGCACGTCCGAATTCAATATTCGAAAAGCAAGATATTGGCTTCAATCAACTTCTGGACTTCAATCTTCAAAGAGAAACAGTGCTCGATGTCATGGTCAGGTGCTACTTGATGGAAGGCATAGGAGAGGTCAGATTGATACCAAATCGACAACTCGTTAGGCACATGAGGAGACTCTCTAGTTTGGACAAGGTTCTCCTTGAGCAAGATGGGAAGCAGCTCTGCATATGTCATTGGGATTGGGTCAAACTGCATCCTTGAAGCCTGTTGTCGAGGCTGTTGTTGATGTTGGCGTTCAGGCCCTTGCTGGAACTGCGACTGATTTTGCAAAGCTACCAATGAAACTACCAGGGTACTCAGTCTCTCTAACTCGGCCTGGAGCGTTGTTACCTCTTCACGAATGCTCGTGAATTTCTTTATTCAAAGTGATACGTTCTCTCTTTTTTGTTTGCACGAGTGTTGTAGGTGCGAGTTGGCTTTGGACGAGGACAGTCAGACCACTTTTGAGACGGGTTGACCTTTTATGGAAAAGAAAAATTCGTGAGACTCAGAATTGACACTATGAAATGCAAAATGAAGCATGATACTTATGCAAAAATAGACACATTTTTTTATTGAAGGACTTGTCAAAGTAATTGTAAATATCATAAGGTACATTGTTTCATTTGATAATTTAAAATATTACAAACAGTTCCCTTGAGAAAAAAAGAAAACCCAAAGACAAAGTCCTCAACAAAGCTAAAGTCTAGTTTAAGACTTTTGAAATTGTATTCCTTGGTGTTCCTCTTTACAAGGTCCACACTTCTGATGTTTACAAAAACTTATTTAAGTCCTTCGGTATTTAATGAGAAAAAGTTTATGAATGTATGCATGATTATGCTAAAGAACATAGAATAAATGGTGAGGTTAAGTAGCATTTAATGCATTTTTTACTTCACGACTGAACTTTTTAAATTTTTAAGAAAAGGGGAAAAAGGTTCAAATTACCCATTTATTTTGAAAAGATTAAGGGTTCGGGCGTTAGTTATATTTAGGGAAGGTATTAGCACCCTAAATATTTGTAGTACTCTACGAGATTTTATTCAACTTTTGTGCTATAACTTACTTGCTTTTTAAAAATGGAATTAAAGTGATAAAAAGAAAAGAAACATTTTTTATTTACATTTTTTATGATTTGGAAGGACGAATGTCCTTTTCCTACGTACCCGTGAGGGATCAAAACCTCGTAGTTGGGGTAAAAATTGACGTTTGATTTATTTCGTGTTTTTTATTAGTTTTAAAGTAAGAAGCCAAATGGCAAAATAAGCTTGTTTATATTTTTAATATTGAAGAAAATTACTCAAAATGAAATTAGATTGATTAACATTTGATTAAGAAAATAAGAATAAAAAAAAGGATCACTTGATTTTTGAACCATGGTTTATTGTGAAATTATTTGTGAATTTGTTTGCATTAAATTAAAATTACAACTAACGGAGCAAGAAAAATAAAACGTAGATATTTTGTAGTGACGTTGGATCACACACACACACACACACACACAGACTTTTTATTTAGGATTTACATTGACCTAGGATACATTCTAAAGTCTGCGTAATAAAGTGGAAAAATAAATATGCATGAATGATTTACATTAAGCCTAATATACATTCTAAATTAATGTGAATAAAAATAAAAGACATAAAATAAACATATGAATAAATAATAACATAAAGAAAAATAAAACGCTAAAGAAAAATAAAATGGAAGCGAAATTTAAAAAATAAAAAATGAGTTGTCGGGGGGTGCAGAAGTTAAGGTGGGGGTGCAAAAGATAAAAAACTGAATTGAGCTTCAGACATGGTCAAGGCGCGTTGTGCTTAGAATACCGAACCCAGGCTGTCTGATTGAGACCAGACAGCCCCTGATGAAAATCAAGAGGATCCCACGTGGACCGTAGGATTGGATCAAAAGTGTGATGCAGCGAGGGAGCATGGTGGTGTCTGCACCCTCGCGTAAGGATTCTGAGAAAGCCTATGAATAGGCGGAAACCCTAATTTCTCTAATTTCTACAACCTCTTTCTCTCTCTTCCTTCTCTCTTCAGAGCAAATGCTATGTTCTCTCTCTTATTATTTCTTTCTTCTCCGACGGAGAAGTGGGCGGTCAGAACAAGCAACGGCGCGGTGGACCACCACATGGGTGCCGTCGTGCTGGATGTTTTTTTTTAATTTTTTTTTTGTTCTTACTCGACTTCCCCCCCTCTATTCATTTTTCAAACTAAAAAAATCAAATATATTCCTACAGCCCTAGATCTATAAAAAAAAAAAAAAAAAATCTACCTTCTCTTATTGAACCGTGATTGTACTCTTTTGAAGCGTGATTGTACCCCTTTTGAACCGTGACTGTATTACGGTTCGATTGTGTGGCCAGTTTGAAAACTTTTAGTGTTGTATTCACGGATCCGTGGGTGGTAGATTCGAGTTCGGATTTGAGGTTTAGGTTTTGAACAGGTTTGAATGGTGTTGGTTGGATTTTGTGATAGTTTGGGTTACGAAGAAAAAATTGGAGGGTTAGGGTTTCGTGACTAGAAAGTGAAACGTGAATGGGCTTATGAATTTGTGATATTGTTGTGACTGGATGGAGAAAAAATGTTTCCAGGTTTATTGATGAATTTTGTGCGTTGAAAATTGGTTGTTTGGTAAAATTGTGCGTGATGATGTTTTGTTTGCAGGTTCTGATGAAATTGTGTGTTTGAGGTGAATTTCGGTCGTCCTAGCATGGGGAGATCGAAACATATCTGTTCCTGAATTTGGGATGCAGATGAACTGGACTTTTGCTCTAGAGGCGTGTGATAGCTGTGTTTTTTGGATTACCACTATTTTGGACTTATCAGATCATTGATGGACAAAAAATATAAATAAAAATAATAATAGTAAAAAAAGGATATAAAGACTAATAATAAAAGAAGATAATATTAAAATAAAAATATAAAAAAATATGAAGATTTAAACAATAAAATGAACGTTAATAAAAGATGGAATTTAAAATTAAAATAAAATAAAGAGTGAAGAGGGCACGAATCGGAACAAAAAATGAGGTAATTTAAAATACCTCTCTGCCGAATTTTTCACTGAAAAGTCAGAGACTGATCAGGGTTAAATGACATATGAATGCACGGTCTTAGGTCAAAACTTGGGGTATGACAGCATAATATCAAGTTACAACTTACAAACACTTCATAAGCCCGTAAGAAATAATTGTTACCAACAAGATCAACGATTTGTGGTTCAATGACTTGATGATATGTTACACCGAGCAGGAAATATTCACGTCACTTCATGATGTTGATATTATTCGAACATTCACCACAAAGAGGTCTCAGAAAGGGCATTTACCTCCTAATTTTATTTAGCACAATATTGACAGATTATGTTTCATCTCTCTTATTTCAAATTGTACTTTTATCGACAAAATGACGAGCCTCTTTAATTTTGATTTTTGACTATTTATATATATTATGTCACATAAATTTGCGGTCAAAATTTTTCCCAGGCTCGATAAAATATCTGGCTCCGCCACTGCATTCCCACTCCTTCACTAAACCGAACCAGAGATTTGATACCACTTATAGAAGAGTCCACGAGAGCGTCAAGAGCAACAACAAGCCAATCCTCCATAATCACAAGAGAGAGACGTCACATCTTCACCTAAAACCATAAATTATTAGGTCTATATGTCATATTTCTTATATATCCAACATTTTTGACATTATAGACGATGTGTGGCTTATACCACTCTCACACTTAGTAACGCGCACTTAGTAATGTTATATAATTGAACCATAAGATATCCTACTTTTATGTGTTTTTATTTAAGATTGGGTTAATAGGTCTTTACCCCCTTGTAATATAGGTCATTTCTAGTTTTTCCCCAATAAATTTATTTTTTTATTTACCCCCTTGTAAAAAAAAAATTGTTTTGATTTACCCACTTAATAGGCCAAACAAAAACCAATTATATATTTTTTTTCAAGAAATTTTCGTTTTTGTTTGGCCTATTAGGGGGTAAATAAAAGCAAAAAAAATTTATAATAAAAAGTAAAGAGGATAGGGAAGAGAGATAACACCGATATTTTTATAGTAGTTCGCCCTTTCTCATCCTCGCTAGAGCTACGTCTACTCTTCTTGATGAAATACTCCTTCACCAAGGTCATCCACTAAGTAACAAATGTTGATTACAATGTGTTTACAAGAGTTCCTTGAAATTAAACCTAATTCTTCAACCCCTATGCATGCACTCTCTCAAACTTCAAATAATCTTTGAATGTGGTGCTCCTTGAATCTTCAAATTCTTGAATACCCGTGCACCCCTTCGAACTCTTCACTCGAGCCTTCGATGCTACGTCCGGTAAGCGAATCCCCTTCGACTTCAAGAACAGTTAGAAAGACCCCCAAGTCCTTTGGAGGTGGAATGAGATTATTCACTTCACTTTAGAGTCTTGATTAAGCACAACCAATCTCCTTGAAAGAACCAACTTACAATCCATACTAACACCCTAACAAATCAATGTGACTCAAAGAACAAAGTGATTCTAAGAAAAAGTGTTTAATCTTGAAGAATTTATGTGCAATGAGTTTTTGAGACCTAGAGAGAATAGTTGCAAATGATTCAATAATTGAGATTTATGAGGAGGATACTATATAGAGAGAGGAGAGTGATAAGACTGAATTTTCGCACAAAAACAACTGAGTGAATTGATTCATTTAATGAGTGAATCGATTCAGACCATATAAGACAAGACTGAAAAAGGGGAGAATATGATGAAGAATGATACGTGTCAAAAATGATTTGAATCGACTCAAAGTGTCCAAAATGAGGTTTGATACGATTCATTTCAAACATGAATCGATTCATACTAAGTCAGAGAGTTTGATGAAACGATTCAGACATATACGATACGATTCATGAATGAATCGATTCAATATTCAGTGATACGATTTACATGAAGTCAGAGAGTTTGATGAAACGATTCAGACATATATGATATGATTCATGAATGAATCGATTCAATATTCAGCGATACGATTCACATGAAGTCGGAGAGCAATATGATGTGTTTCAAGAACCTGTGAATCGATTCAGGTAAAGAAGACACACCTTTTATAAGACACATGATGCACATATTTACAAGGAATGAAGTGAATCACTTTGTTCATGAATGCTTGAGTTGCTAGGGTGTTTTTATACATTCTAAGAAACTATAAGCAAATCAACAAAATAAAAGATAAAGTCATTTTGACAAAAACATCATCAAAACTATAGCTAGAGGCTTCAAATATAAGGATTATATATATATGCTAGAAATAGTTTTAAATAAGAACAAAGATTATTTTGTTCTTTCGTATTTTCTGCAGCCCAATTTAATACAAGGTCAAAAGTGATGTCAAATTAGTCTTTAACATTTTCATATTGAAAACAAATAGTCCCTCTATTATAACGAATTAAAGACTGAATTGGATCCTTTGTAAAAATGTCAAAGGACAAATTTGAGTATTATTTTTATCAGAACTGAACTGAGAAAAAAAAGTGAATAACCAAACTATATCTTTATTTATTTTTAAACTAAATCAATAAAAATATGCATGAATGAACCGTACCTTTTGACATTCTTTCTAGGATATTTCATCTAGCCAACTTTTATCATTTGGTGGTCAAGCTAGGTCTTTTATTAATATTACATTAAAAAGTGAAATGAGAAAAATATCTCGGTTATTTTCAAACGGAGAGAGTATATAGGCGCATAACTGCAACTCTGTTTTATCATTATGTGATGTGATGTGATTACATATTTCTTCTACCATGGACAAGGAATAATAACCAACATTGTTATACTAAGATGTTGGTAGGTGTGGTTCTTAAATAAGAGTCAAATTGTTAGCAGTAACTATAGGCTATATGTTCCCATGTATTTTTCCATGCTTGGCCATAACAAGTCTTTTCACCCACATGGTTTGGAGTAATTTGTCGACTGCATTTATAGATATGCTTCCTTTCACTTTGTCCCCCTTCTTAATTTGGATGACCAATAATGTGCCGAACATTGTTAGAAAGTTGACTATACAAAGCAAAGTTTTGGAATTATGTTTCTATTTGATTATTTTGTGATAACTTTTGGATGACTCTCTCTTATCATCACTCTTAGTATAAATATCACTACTCTTTTCAATCAATCGAGTATCACAATCTTTGTAAAGAGTAAGGATTATATGGACGATAATGTTCTCTTTCAAGAGTTTTAATATTGTCCAATGTTCAAATTTGAGGTATATAATCTGGTTAACAAACAAAGGTGTTAATTGTTGCAATTTCCTTAAACTTTTAATATAATTATACTCGAACTTTTGCTTTGTACAAATTTGTTTTAGTTTTATTTGGTTACAGGGGGTAAAAAAGATTATTGTGAATCATTGTGATGAAAATAAAATAAAATGCATTATAAATTTCAAGAAACAATAGAAATAATTCTTTTCACATTTTCATTGTTTCCTAAAACGTAAGACAATTATTCATTTGAAGGATCTCTTTTCTCATTGCTGACAATAACACAAATTCTAAAAAAATTAAATATTTTTTTCACAAAGTAAATTGTTTATAATCTCTTTACAAAGATCAATTAAGCTATTGTTTGTTTTCTGGGTGTTAATGTGAGACGTGAGTGTCATATGAATTATATAAGAGAAATGCTAGCAACACTCATTCTAACACACACTCTCCAACACACTCTCTTTGATTGGTTAAAACTCACATGGGTCCCACCAAATCATGTAGATCCCATATAAATTTGGTGGATCCCATGTGAGTTTTAACCAATCAAAGAGAGTATGTTGAAAAGTGTGTGTTAGAATGTATGTTGCTAGCATTTTTCGTTATATAATCCATAAAGCATAAAACACGTTAAAAAACTTCAATGTTTTTTAAGTTTTATAATTTGAAATTGAGTACGCGAGAAGGTTGGAGGGTGTAAACAGAAACACTCAAATCTTTTCTTTTGTTGGAGCTTTGAATACTAATGGGCCAAATTCTCCACAAGGGTCCAACTAAAACAGACCAAAACACTAAAAGAGCGACTTCTTCTTTTTCCACCCTATTGATTTTTTGTGCACCCTATACAGTATGTAATATATAATCCAAACGATATAAACACCCCATAAAAACGTTAAAACATTTCAAATTTTAGAATCCGAATAATGTCCAGGGAGGAAAGTAATGGCCTAAAAGAACACCAAGCTAGTGGAGAGAATATGTGTAGAGGAAAATTTTCCCCCACCCATACATTTATACTCTCACCCCTACATGCTTAGGTAGCAATATTTGATAAATGCAATTGTGAAAGCCATGGATAGCTAGAGAAATTAGAGAATTTCTCTTCTCCTATTTAAAGTTGCTCGTTCCCGTAAAAAAGTTGAACGTAAATTAACTCACTTAGGTGCATTTGTCGGCGTGAGTTAACTCACATTGAACGGAAATGAGAAAAAACAAATGAGAGAAGAGCAATTTTCAAAAAAATTAATCATACATCTCAGCATGAATGGGGGTTTCACGTAAACTCATCCCCAATAACATTATGTTATCTTAAAATATAATAAAGGTGGAAAGAGCAAACTTTTTTCTCTCTCTTAATCTTCTCCTTCTTAGAGGAAGGGCCCTAAGTAATCAGAAGATTGACCAGGAGGTCAATGAAACTTGTGAATAAAGTTTGATTTTTGACATTTCTTGACGAGCATTTTATGTCCTCATCAAAATTTAAAATTAAAGATCATCGAATAGGGGTTTCAAGTAACCAATAAATGAAAAAGAAACCTGGTTCAATATTTTTCTCTGCATATTCATTCTTCAATTTGATGGATTTATGAAATCTTCAATGAATGTCGTAATCTTATCGATCATATGCCAAGTGGGTATACAATTTACATGTCCATAAACAAAATTGAGAATCTAACAACAAAATGAAAGGAAATTTGAATGTAACAGAATACAAAACATAATCTAAGAAAAGATTGTGCAATCTAGTAGCGTATCATCACAATTATGGTTGCATCAATCATATTTGTCTGAATTTTGTGCAATATCAAAATTCATAAGGTAACTGCCATAGCAGTTTAAAACCAAATGTGATTTCTAAATACACACAATACAATAGTAATTTATTTGCATCTACAATTTTCATCTACTTTACAAACATTACAAAATTCAATACAATTAATTACAAAACAATCTATAATTCTACAAAACTATAATGTTGCATTTGATTTGAAATTCTGCACAATTTCTTCATCGGCCGGGCCGATCCATCATGAACGACGTTGTTCTTCTACCGGAGAACTGTTTAGAAGAACTCTCTTGTTAATATTAGCACTAGCGGCAAGTCTTCTAACGCCTTCAAATTGGAAAAAATTGTGTACCCTTCGAGCAAGAAGGACACCAAATATGGTCCCTAATGAAAATGTGAAAAATGTCTTCAACATGTTTTGTTGGTTCCTAATTAATTTCAAACTTTAGGGAGAAAACACAAATGGAAATTGGGAAACTAATGGATTTCAAAGAGACCCTTATGAATTGATGGTCAAGTCTTAAATAATGCACCAAGTTGAAAATAAGAGGTTATTATGTCCTTTCTTCCCGTCTAACCGCATGTTAAATCTATCCGTCTCTTAATTTAAGATAAAAAAAATTGGTGGTATTCTCATAAACTGTGAAGCCTGGATTCGAGATACGATACGGATACGATACTGTACTGATACGCTGATACGGAAAAAATTCAAAAATCAAGATACGATACGGCTGGTATACATTAATAAAAAAAATTATATAATTAAATGTAAAATATAATTATAACCATTTTTTTAATATGCAAATATATTAACAAACAAAAGAAACCAGTCATAGGCTCGTAGCACATCAACATAAATATAAATAATATTGACGACTAAG
>Ga0315914_1011678_pt1 | contig 10421 bp, 8 predicted proteins | sample MpolenodulesMG_FD_203920 | JGI IMG/M metagenome (GOLD analysis project Ga0315914, IMG submission 203920) | Medicago polymorpha root nodule microbial communities from Los Angeles, California, United States - elongated nodules | ecosystem: Host-associated > Plants > Roots > Nodule | place: USA... | reverse complement strand
TCCCTATAACTCCCTTTAATTACACCTTATTCCCACTAAACTCACTTAAATTCTAATTAACTCCCCAATTTTCAAAATAATAATAATTCTCACATTATTTTAATAAATATCATAATAAATCATATAAATAAAATATAGCACATCAAAAATCAACACCAATCAACATAATTCATATAAGTCATATAAAAGACTCTCGACTCAACCAAAAATAATTAAATAATAAATTGGGGCGTTACAATTTTTCTCTCTTTTTCCCTTCCCAAAAATAAAAGTAGAAAGTTCAAAGATTGAAGGTTCAAAACCAATCAATGGATTGATACCCGAAAATCACGAGCACAACTCTCTATTTAAAATAGGTTCCTGGTAAAACAAAAATGCAATTTTTTTTTGTGTAGTTAAGTTTCATTAAAAAATCAGAATAAGAGAACTTCTAAATATGAAATGAAATAAATAAAAAAATTAAGTGAAAGAGAAGGATATGATTTAAATAATGCGTACATAAATATGATTTAAATACTTAGTTCTAATAACAACTTGATCAATTTGGTCACGCATTTTAATATTTTTGACACAAGAATCGAGCTATACATCAAGAGAAGGATATTATGGAAATTAAACCTCGGGACATTATGTTGTACACTTGACGATTTAGTTAAGTGGGTGTATCAATTGTGGAAATTAAATCTTCGGATATCATTTTATTTTAGTAAAACAAACATTTATTAACTAACATAACTCAAGAACATTTGGTGGAGGTGGAATTTACAATGCAGGTGAGCGCTTATTGTCTGGGAGTTGGAGCTTGTCCATGAGCTCCTTCAGGTGCTTCCTCAAATAAGGTCTCCGGAGAGACTGATGTTTGATGGTGAACCAATTTAACCATTAACAAATTCATGTTTTAATGTATTTGGAAAAGAGAAGAGAATAAGAAAAGAATGAGACAATAATTTTGTTCTCTGATGGTTGCCGCACATGACCATAAAGTCATTTTATCATGACGTAAATGTGTTTTGTCGAGATCGGTATTGTGATTTTTGTTCACTGTGTCAAAATAGAGAAAAACGGTATTGGATGTTGCTTATACCATTTTTTGCAGCCGTTTTTGTGGTAACAGATCCTTTTTTAAACCTTGAGTTCAACGATAAAACAGAATGAACTGAAGCATAGAAGTATTTGAACTTAACAAAAGCGCAAGTTACTTTTTTCAATGGTCACAGTAAGTGTTGTGAATACGGACTCAAAATCAAATTTCACACCAATGAAATTTAGATTCGTGGAGCAAGTATCAATGGCAATCACCTATAACCAATATCAACCACAAGCAACAACAATAAACTAGACCTAATCTAGAAACCAAGTGCATAGCAAAACCACAATCCAACCAAAGAATAAACAAGATAAAGAGAATAAAGAAAAGATAACAACACCAAGAAATGTTCACCGAGTTCGGTCCAAGTTGACCTACTTTGGGGGAGAGATTGATCTCTCCAATCCACTATCAATGAGTTCTTACAAAGAGATACAAATGGGAAACAAGAAATTAGCTTCAACAAGCTCACAAAGAACAACCCTAATTTCTACCCATTTTCCCAATCTCACCAATGAACAAGATACTGAAGGTGAGAAAAACACAAGAAGGGGGGTTGAATTGTGTTAGCTTTTTTCTTCGTTTTCTCCTACTGAAGTCACTGATCAGAAGCAGATAGAGTTCAGCTTCTAAAGTGATAATCAGAATCTAAATGCAGCGGATAAAAACAGAGAGAGAGAGAGAGAGAGAGAGAGAGAGAGAGAGAGAGAGAGAGAAGAAAGACACAAATCAATTATACAGGTTCCTTCCACAAACCGAAAGTAGTGTTGTCCCCCTTGCACTTTCAAGGAGAGTTCACTAAAATGTAATATCTGATTACAGCTGCTCAATGCTACAACTAGCAAGAGACTTCAAACTACTCAAGCACAACTGCAAGAGATTTCCTATGCTCCTGAACTAAATCAAGAGACTTCTTATGCTCAAGCACACAAGCAAGAGACTTCTATTCAAACAGAATTACACAGAAATTTGTTTGAGGTTGAACACTTGATATACAATCAGTTGTGTTCACAATGCAAATCAGATACAGACTCTTAAGACTCTAGGATTTCTAAGATATGAAAGTTGTTAAGAAATTTTAAGTGAACTTTTGATGCAGAACAATTTCAGCAGAGTTTTGGCGCTTGAAAATTGTTGTTGAGTCTTGTCATTCTCTAAGTCTTCACTCCTTTATATAGAGGTGTGAAAGAGACGTTGTTGAATTGCCAGCACTTCAAAAAGAGTCGTTTGAAGCTTGATCAAATCACCAATGATCTTTTGCCTGATATGGTTATTATCTTATGAAGGATCAATTTCAAATTCATTCCATGTCTGAAGGGACACTGGTGCAGGCACAACTGTTATTCTTGTCTTCTTGCAGACACAAACAGAGTAGTGGAGATAGTGGTTGTACACTTCGTACAATTGTCCTTTTTCAACTCTCTCCAATGAAAAAGCATCCAATGCCTTCAAATCCATTTGAATTAGCCGTTGCTTCAATCTTCACGTCTTCTGCAATGATAGGCGAGATTAAATCATTTGAACAGTCTTTGAAGCTTCAATTCTCTCAGCTTCTGATGATCTTCAGCTCCTGATGATCTTCAGATCTTCTAATGAAAACTGCTTCTGGTGATCTTGCTTCTGATGAGGTGCTTCTGATGATGTCAGCACTTCAGGAGCACTTTGTCTTCAGAACCTCTTTTCTTCAGATGATTCAAGCTTCCTACTTGTTGATTTCATTGCTCTCATTTGTTCTTCCAGATCTTATGCTTTAAAAAGATACACTAAATTTTTGTCTATGGTCCTGCACACTTGAACAAATATTAGCATATCCAATTGAAATTTTTTAACACCTTGTTATCATCAAAACTTAAAGGGTAATGTTAAACACATTTTGTTCCAACAGATACTCAATGATTTTCACTCACCAAGGTGTTTACAATTGTTTCCCTACTCTAGAATCTAACACCCAAAAAAGAACCAACCCTTAGCAGCTTTGATTTCCTAAGGATCTTCTCTTTTGGTTTCACAAGACTCACCCAAGTAGCTTACAAAAGACTCTACACTCATGTGTTTCCCATCCCCATGAATCTACCCCAAAAGGCACCAACCCTTTTTCCAAGGGCCCCCTCTTTTGGTTCTCCAAGATTCACATCTTGAAGCTTTGAACCTCACCCAAAGACCTTCAACCTTTAGTATCTAAAACCCTAAAAGTTCCCTCCTTTGGTTTCCATGAGATTCACCAAGCTTACCCAACAAATGGGTCAAAGAATGCTTAAATAGAGTTCAGATCCGGACAAAATCGTGTCACAATTGCCAAAATCGTGTCACGATTCCTTGCGTACGACCCAAAGTACACAAAACTTATCCACAAATCGTGTCACGTTTTCCCAAATCGTGTCATGATTTGGTCACCTGAAAAACATGCTCACGGCCTGTCAAAATCGTGACACACCACCCAAATCGTGTCACGTTTTGGCACTTTCTCAACCTCACATTTTTGAGTCAATTCTCAACAGTAAGATATAAACCCTCCACCAATACTTGCCCAGTCACCGGTCAGAAGATCAACCGGATCTTGAGCAGTATACAAAGAAAGAAGTTTAGAAGTGAATTCAGCCAAGAATAACATTTGTGCTTTCTTCGTTTTAGGTCATGTTGCTGCGACGACAACGAGTGAAAGGAATTACGTGAGTTGTTTGGTTTTAAAAACGTTGTTGTGTTGTGAACAAAGGAACAAAATATTTTTTATTTACTCTTGTTGTTTCATAGCAAATTTAGTGGCAGTGAGATATTGAGATTTCGGATTTGGGTTTATGTGATTCTCATGCTTGAAGATGAAGATGGAGGTTGATGTTGAAGTATTGTTGAGCAAATAATTGAAATTAGAATTAAATAAAGTATTTACGATTTTGTACCAAAAAAAAAAGTAATTATGATTTGATGTAATTTGTTTTTAATATTCCAAAATTTAAATTAAAACAATCAAAAACTAATTTTGGATTTTAAATGTATTTTATAAATATTGAAATCTGCTTAAATGGCACATGGATCATTTTTAAAACAATTTTTCCCATGGGCATATTTCAACTTTTTTACAGGAACCAAAACACAAACTCTATTTTTAGGGACAAAATGCATATGCCATAAGAAAGGTAAGGGGTGTTCGCGGTGCGGTTTGGTTCAGTTTTGAGACTAAAAGTCATCCGAATTGCAAGATAAAAAAACATGCGGTTTGATTTCGTTTGGTTGACTTTTAAAATAAAATCCGAATCAAACCAAACCAAACCAATGCGGTTTGGGTTGGATCGATTTGTGCGGTTTTTATTGAGACAATTCAATTTTAAGTTTTCAACATTAAAATCAAGTTAAAGAGTTAAAATGCAATATATTTCTAGCAATGTTTCCAATAGTGTTTTAAATTTCATCTAACAATATTTCCAACAACATAAACCAAATTAAAAACGTGCTCAAAAAATAATATTATTCTATAAGGAATGCAAATACTAAGATTTTATCATTCTTTAAAAAGTTCAAGTAACACATAAAAATATTTGAGAAATAAAAGTAAAGAAGAAACTTGATAATGTTTGAACCTAGTACAAGAATTAAAGCCATTGTACATAGCCACTTTCACATAGTCAATTCTTGAAATGCAGCCGAGGAGAAGTACCCTTATTGCATTTTGTTATGTAGCTGTCCATAAATTTTGGAAATGAAGTTTCTTTATATTTTGCAGAGTCTTTTTCAGATAATAGTTCCTTGATGGGACCAAAAGTCCTTGTAGTTGGATGATGCAGTGTGCCAAAAAAGCTCGCAAGAGAGACTCTAGGACCTACAATGTTTGCTGGTACTCTATGATGAACACTCTTGAATTTATCATTTGTGATAAGCTGAGATTCAAAAATATTATAAATTAGCCATAAACAAACACTGCATGCAATAGGGACATATACTTAACATTTGTATGAAAGAAGAAAAAGAAAAGACAAAAACATGCCTGCAGAAAATCGCCAATGTTAACAATTAGAGCCTCAGGTATAGGAGGTACATCAATCCACATGTCCTTATGAAGAAATTGGAGACCACCTACATGATCTTGTAGAAGCACCGTAAGGAGAACGACATCAACATGTTTTGAGGTTCCTAAAGTTAATTCCGGTTCAGGACAGGGTGGATAATAATGGCCAAAAGCATAAAAGCCCTCAGCACAACCAATGTCTGTTAAATAGGTTGAATTCAGACCAAGAGCTTCTGATAGCAACTCAAAGAGTAAAGATCCCAGTTTCTTTACTTGGTTCAAGTATTCCAGTAGTATGTCCCTATAAACAAACGAAACAAGCTTAACAACCCTTTCAAGCCTAACGAACCTAGACCTCAACAAGCTATATCTAAGACATTATGTTGAAATTGATACATATTTATAGAATATTCTAGTAAAGATGATGACAATGTCTATTAGAGAAAACTAGAATAACTTTAAGTTGCTACATGTTTCTAGATTGTTCTATTATTGTCTAGATTAAGTTGTAGTCTAGAAACATCTATAATCATGAATGTCGAAAAGGAAAAAAAAGGCCTAGATTATTCTGGTTCTAGAGACATCTTCAAGCACCTATAAATAGACATATGGGTGCAATTGTATTCGAGCCTGAGATGCAATGACAATAATATTCTCGCCTCTTTTAATGAGGTAATTACTAATGTGTGTCTTATACTAACCACTCTAGAACTAGCTACACTAAATTTTCTAACACATCCGAGCCTAACAAAAGCAGAACAAACCACTGGTATGGTGGCGGAAACCCAAACGCCTTGCAGATCTCAACAATCTGGAAAGAGCTAGAGATCAAAGGCAAGAAGCAACCACCAACACACGGTGGCATTGACATCATGACAAACCCATCTTCTATACGACAAAGGCCGAACCAGAGAAAAACCCAAATCGAACTCGCGACACCAGATTTGCTAAATAACAAAGTAGTCCGGTGGCAGAAAGCCCACCGATGGTTGCAATTAATAGAAACAAAAATGATAATTATCAATCATATGATTTTGTCCAAATAAACAACAAGTTCATAGCTAAATTAAGGATTTATTAGATGAAGGACAAAGTAACATTAATTAGCTGAAAACTACCTGCATACAACTGGCAGGTCTTCTGGTTTAGGGGGAATAGGAGCCATGTTGCAAAGGAAAGAATCTTTCCAAGTAGCAGCTGCTGCAGTATATAGAGCAATATTACTATAATGCATAAAAGGTTTATGTTCACGTGTATAAAATTCCTTCTTGACCTCACTATCTTGCTCAAAAAAGCTTTTCACCCCATCTTTCATTTCCTCCAAAGTACTCACTGGGATGCCATGATTTACAATCTGAAAAAACCCAAATGTCTGTGATGCATCTCTAACACTTTCAACAACCCTTTTGCGTGCACATGGATCTTCAAGAATGTTGGCAAGATCTATCACAGGAACGGTTGTTGTGTCCCCTAACTCTGATGCCTTCTTGGTGCTATCAAGTGGTTGATAGAAGATACGAGGGACCTTGGTAATCCCTGCATCTACAAGTCCTTTAACACCAAGTTTTGTTTCATCAAAAGCTTTTACTTCTTTTATTCTTTCTAAATCTTCCATCCTTTTTGACTGGATTAGCCTTTGGAGTTTTCTACATAGAATAGTTCTCTGCAATCCAAAAACGAAATATATAGAATGGAGGAAAAAAGTTGTCGAAATTGGATGTCAAAATATCATTCCTCTTTTAATAATATGTTCCCTATGTTTTTTATATTAAAAAAATTATGCAAGGTTCTGGAGGGCTCGTTAAAATAAAAACTAAAACTCTATGCTTAAATATTAAGTACATTAACATGAGTACAGAAACATTAAAATAACATGATTTGAAAACTCAATTTTGCCAGGTATTTTAATAATATTTTAGACACAAGAGTCGATCTAATTTTTATCTTTATTTTTATCTTTATATAATACTCCCTCCGTCCTAAAATGTAAGTAAAAAAACTCAATTTCTTTGTCACAAAATGTAAGGAAAAAAAAAATACAAACATTTATCCTATTTAATTTTGTTTTTTAAAAAATTATATTTTCTAAGAAAAACTTTTGTCTATTCTAATGAAATTAAATGTAAATTACATTCAATTTTCTCTCTCTTGTATTTTCTCCATAACAAATAGCTAATGAAAATTGTTTTTACATCTTCTTACAAAACTTATTCCAAAGAAAACAAAAAAAACTATACTCCAAATTCTTATGTTTTAGTTTTCTTTATAAGTGTGATTTTTTTTACATCTCCATAATATATGCATGAGAGATGAGGTTCAAAGCGAGACATTCACTTATTCATAAATTTCTAACAACTAATTACTTGCTAAATAAAATCATTTTGCTGTAGCAAAAAAAATTCTCAATTTCATCATGTTTTCATAAAAAAAATAAATACTAAAACAGAACCAACAATATTCATTTTTGAACAACATTCAATTTTTTTTAGATCAATTTGATATTTTTTATTTTGAGACCGGTGTTCAAATTTTTTTTCTCAAATTCCAAATTGCAAGTGGACCCCAAACCCTCTGTCTGCACTGAACTTATAGTGGCTTATTTCAAATGAAATAATAAAAATAAACGTAGTTGAGAGGTTCTTACTAAAAGTGTTTCTTAATCTCATAAATTGTGTTAGACTATAAGAATGAAAGAAAAGAAAAAGACATGGTTGCATAATAAAGGTAGTGCAAGTAAAAATTTACAAATATGTTAATGTTTAGTCGTGTCTAATAGTTGTGGTGGATTGAAGTTTGATGCCGGGACGCTAATGATAACTGTTGGTGGGGACTTGTAAGTAGACGTGTTGGTTATTAATTTCGAGGGCTCCAAGATTAGATACTTTGCTTGTTTCAGCCACAACAAGCATTGAGACCCCAAGAAACGTTCATATGCCCAAATATGCTCATTTTTACTCCTTATGTCTTCCATCTCCCATACTGATGTGAGTTGTAGGGACTACGTAATAATCACTATTTCACATATTAGGTTCCTGTGCAATTGAAAATCGATGCAGTTGTGCAATCGGCATACTCGAAGTCGTCTGATTAAGATATGATGGTTCAGATTTAAGTTCAGAATTTTATATTAAACAAAAATTTAAAAGCATCTTTGGAATTTGATCAAACGGTTTTAAGATTTTGATTGCTGCATATAGTCGTGGTAAACCTAATTTAATTTATTATTTCTTATCTTCGTATGATTCATGTCTTCTTGGTAATCAGGTGGTTGATAGAAGAAGACCGTTCCTGTGAAATTGAAGGCTTGACTCTTGTCATACCCCAAATTTTGACCGGTTAAAATTTTTCATTCGTATTTTAAAGTTTTATGCATATTTTAATAACCAGAATCGTTGCTTTATTTCTTTTTTGCGCATATTTTTATTCGTGTTGAAGTGTCTAAACATTTTATTTATACCGTAGATGGTTAAAATATCTTTTTCCGATTCGTAAGCAGTTAAATTCTTTTTTTGTTTCGTTTGTAGATAATTAAAACCTTTTGTTCGTATTTTAAATTTTTATTCGTTGTTTATCAGTTAAAAAAAAAAGTTACATATTCGTATTTTTTAAAAGCCGATTAATTTTTGTCGTCTCAGACGAAATTTCGGCAGAGAGGTATTTTAAAATACCTCATTTTGGTTACCGTAAGGGACAATTTTGTTTCTTTATTATTCATTTATTTTGTCTTTATTATTATTAATTCTCTTTAATTATTTCTTTTTATTTCTATTTATTGGTTTCCTTTATTATTATTTATTTTTCTTTATTCACGGTTCTAAGAAAAAGAGTTTCTTTTTAAGCCCAAATTTAGTTTTTTTAAGAAGTGTTTAGGTCCTTGGGTCCTTTCTTTAGTCCTTGTCCAGGTGTCTTATTCCCATTGGTCTGTGCCTTCTTCTTCCCCAAGTCTCAGCTGCAGGGGCATTTTAGTCTTTACCCTGCAGCAGAGAAACCTAGCTATAAATAAGTGCAATTAATTCTGACACGTTTTTTACCAATCATTGCCTCTGACAGCCGCAGCCATCAAGCCACAAACCCTAATTCCCAATTTCTTTCCAATTCTCCAGATCAAAACACAAAAAAATCAAAAAAAATCAAGAACATTCAAGTGTTAACCTGCAAAAATTCCAATCTTCAAAACAAAACTAAATCTTCAACTAACACCAAGAATCACACAGGCCATCATTCTTACACACTTTTTCGGATTCAATAACAAATCAGAACAAGAACAGAAACCGAACCAAAGCAAGAAAAGAAGGTCAGATCCAAAGTAGAAGAAGAAGAAGAAGGAACCGCTAGCTTTGAATCGAAGTTTCTGAGTTTCTACTTCTTTCTCTTCTCCGTTTGCACAGGTAACCGAGTTCTCCCTTTCCCTTTTGTTCAGTCGCGTTTCCGTATATGCATGTAACTCCTTTGTTGTTTGAAAGCTTTGTGAAAAAGAAATTTTGGGGTTTACAAAAACGTTTTCTAAAAGTGTAGATCTAGGGTGTTTTGGTTTGATTTTGGAGAAAACAAGGTCGGATCTGTGCTTTGTGTGAAAAAGGATGTCTAAATTTGTGTTTGTTTTCGAAAATGGAGGTGTTTGGTATCTCCGACAAGGCGGCGCCGCCCTGTTGGGCCGGCCACCACCGCGCCAGAAAGTTGTTGTCCGACGAAGAAGATGAAAATTGTTCTTCATGTTCTTCATTTTTCCAGTTTTCTTCAAGAGAGAGGGGAGAGTTTCTCTCTCTTCTTTTAGTGTTTGTTTTGTTAGAAAGAGAAAGAGAGAAGGGTTATGATTTTTCTAAAGAGTTTTTTGGTTTTATACTACTCCCTGATCTTGTGTGTTTCTGATTTGCCGTTCACTGTGAGTCCTCAGGCCTAGGCCGTTAGATATGAGATCTAACGGCCGATGATGTTCCTGTTGCTTAATCATGCGCGCTTCGTTGGTTATGTTACTGTGTACCTTTTCGTTTTGAACCGTCAGATTGACGGTCCCTGTTTTGATGCTTATTCTAGTGTTTATTTCAAGTTTTTTCTATCGCTTGATCTTTGACCAACGGCTATGATGAGTAGATTCAAGATTAAACCTGGACCTTCCGATTCATCGGACGGTCCAGATCTAATCTGCCTGAGCCAAACCCATTGACCCATATTTTTGAACCGGTTCGACCCACCCAGGGCCCAGTTTACGAACCGACCCGTTTTCTCTTGCTTAAGCCCAATATTTTCTACTGTTTTGCTAAATACACCACTATTTTTCATTTTTACACCTTTTTTCCTCAAAAAATTATTTTCTCTTTGTTTTCTTTCCCTTTA
>Ga0315914_1011677_pt1 | contig 10421 bp, 8 predicted proteins | sample MpolenodulesMG_FD_203920 | JGI IMG/M metagenome (GOLD analysis project Ga0315914, IMG submission 203920) | Medicago polymorpha root nodule microbial communities from Los Angeles, California, United States - elongated nodules | ecosystem: Host-associated > Plants > Roots > Nodule | place: USA... | reverse complement strand
TACCAATACTCCTCTTTAAGTCAATTTTTAATAATGCTAACTTGGATTTCTTAATTGAAATATCACTTCTCTTGGTTAAACATTTGATATTACCGCTACATTCAATTTTGTTTGGAGTATGAAGAACTGTAATACCCATACTAAACGTATCTAGAAAGTTTAGCATGTGCATTATCTTTAGTACTGGATACATTAAAATTTACAACATAAATCTACGAATGAATATTTTATACAACAACACGCGTTCGTACAATCAACAATACAATACTACACGTCCAAAGTATATAAAATACATCCTTAAAGTTCAAGACATCCTGCAGCGGGTACGAACGAGCTCTTGCTGAAATATCCATCCGGCTACAAGCTTGCTAAAACAACCTGACGGTTGATTATACGTGTGTGGGCTTGCTGGCCTAGACGGTCGTGCATACTAGAGTCCGTCATAGGGTTCTTCTTAAGTTATCATATAGGTCTTGACTCATATTATACGTGTCATGGCGGTTAAAGGGAACCTGAACCCGCTGTGCCAAGATACACTAAACGTATCGAGGCCTAATCAACATACTCATGACACGATCCTAAACCGGACGATCGGGGGATTCTAAGATCGTCATTGGCATAACTTCACGTATCGCTCTACGTACATGAACCTGCATAAATCTTTACATGGCTAACCGTATACTATAATCATATCGTAACTACACGTAGTCATATTCATTATGTTAGAGGTTAGCGTTGAACAAACATTATTATCTGAGTTCATTTTACGGAATGCACCGGGTGGAGTAACCCCAGCCACATTCCACTGCTGACCGGCTAAATTCCCTATCTGAGGGCTAGAACCGGACTCCCTGGTTGTGAAGGTTCCCTATCTGAGGGCTGGCCTACCCAGACATAGTCTGGAGCTTATCTGAAGCCACAACATAACTGATTATAATTATCTGAGCATGATTTAATACATATATCTGATATGTTTACGATCATACGTATATCTGATACGCTAACTAAGCTGTTCTACATAGAAGCTGATACTAATTCTTGGCGATCTACGTCGAGGCTCTATAGTTTTCTCAATACCTAAAGCATACATAAAAGGGGGTTTAACCTATACATGCTTGCTCATTTACCACGGGTCCGTGATCTACCCGATTAGTGGTAAATTACTCACTAGATCATTTATGCTCATGCGTGAAGAGGCTACACTAATCACTTCACATCTTAACATACTTAATGTTCTTTCTAGTATTCTAGTTCTCGACATTCTAGTCAAGGCTCTATGTTTATCCTCATTCTCAGGACGAACTTCTACCTGGACGTATTACATAGCATAACACTCTGGTGTACCATTCGTTATCGCACAATGTTAATGATTGCCATGTCTTTATTTTGTTTAAAACCACGTTTAGGAATGTACTTTAGACACTTAGAATTGAGGGGTTCGAAATACTATAAAAGTTTGCAAGAAACGGGCCTCGAACGGCATTTCTGGACCACTAGGAAATTTCTCAAAAATGTTGTGCTGAGGCTGGAGGCTTAAGCGAACGGGTAAGCGAACATGACTTTCCTCTCGACGTTTTGTACGCTTAAGCGAACGGTGCACGCTTAAGCGAACATTCATCAGCCCAGAAGTGCAGAAATCACATTTTTGGTATAAAAACCTCAATTTCAAGCATCCTAAGGTACCTATTACATCCAGAAACACATATAAACAGTATAGATTCATTGCATGGCAACAATTATCAATATTGATCATGAATGGTACAAAGGGGTTCTCTACCTAATTTCTTAATTAACATATCATGAATTCTCACATGGATAATCACACAAAACCAAGGTAGGCAAGCTATCTAAAGAACTCACATGAAAACCAGCCATCTGCCACAACTCTAAGCTTTGATCCATACACATGCAATCCAAACCCTAGCTCCTTCAATCTTCTTCTTGAGATGAAAAGAGTGAAATGAATGAGACCCAAGCTTCCATGTACTTATGGTATCATGAGGGAACATTGCTTAACTTGAATCAAGGTTGGATCAATCTTTAGAAAGTGTTGGAGAAGAGAGGGATGGCGACACATAGAGGAAGGGAGAGAGCAATTTCTGATTTGCAAACTTAGTGAGAGAAATAGCATGACCAAATGAAATGTTTGTGACTTCCAACACTTATATACTTCTCATGCGCTATTACCAAAATGCCCTTCGTCTTAACCGTGTTTAATCTGACACTGCTAATTAAACCCGTGCTCAGCTGGCACCGCGTCGTAAAACATTCCTCGCCGTAGTGAGTCTCATGTACATTTCTCTCTGGCGCACCTTCGACTGATATAATTTCGATGCTGACGAGCGGGATATTACAATTTGAGTCTTTATAAGTACTTGTTTAATTTCATTTGAGTCCATATATTTATACAACTATTTTGAGACAACTTCATTTCTAATACTCATGTTATGTCTTTATTCTCTCTATTATTTTTTATCAATAAATAAAAAGAGATAAAATGATTATTGCTAAAGTTATCATAAATGGTTGTACAAATATCATTACATGGATGTCCACTACACTAGTAGTCAAGTCTGGGACCGATGCCTTAAAAGGAAGGAGTAAGGACCCACCCCCACACAACTTTGTTGCACCATGATGTACGAAAACGCGTCAATAATGTGTATGAAAGGAAGGAGTCCCTTGCTTTCGAAGGACCCAGCCCCACACTCTGTTGCTGAACTTTCAAAGAAGTTGCACATAGTTTATCAAGAATAAAGTAAAGAAATGTGTTCTATATATAAAGCAAAGGTTAAGACATTAGTCTCATCCATTTTTCTTCTACAATTAAACTTATTTTTACTTTCTCTTGCATATCAAAATGTCCAAAGCCATGGCCTTAGTGTTGCTCCTCATCCTAGTTGAGTCTCTTTCCACTACGGTGCTTTCTGAAGAGGTTGAGACTCTTCCCACCACTTACCCTCCTGCCCATAAACACATGACATTTCCTTCCACCGGTAGACGCATGCTAGGGGTCTTCAGCTTTGTTGAGGATGGTCTAAAGAGTGGTCTAAATAAGTTTCGTGCAGCTGTACAAGAAAATGGTGGAGAATACGCAATGCGCGGAAAAGATGCTGCTGATGCTGCTGAGGCTGCTAAAAATGTATCCGAAAACAATAACAATGACTGAATGACACCTCTTCTTACACTCCTGCCGGTTCTTCTTACACTCTTGCCAGTTATATTATAACAGTTGTAATGGTTTATGTACTTTATGCATGAGGATAATTTTATTTGTTGATATCATTGTAGTGGATGGATCGTGGATTAGTGTATCAAATTGCCAACACTAGAGTGTTCTGCTGAATAATGGCAAATTTGTTGAGTTCAGTTAGATTTTATTACAGTTTGTTGAGTCTCTTGTCAATTAGTTTTTCGTTCTCGTAACATGTGGTCCTATATGTGCTAGTAAGCTATTGTAATAAAATGTCTTTGTTGCACAACTTTGAATTCATAAAATGTCTTTATTGTTGAACTACTCTACTTCGATTGCTTTTTCATATATTCAATCCCCAATTTGTTACCTAGTTTACGACTCAATTGAATCAATTTTGCATCTAATTAATTATAGCTTCAAAAAGCTCATCTAGCAGCATGAACCATGGAGGATCCACCAACAGCAAGGATTATTAGAATCTGCAGAAAGTTCTATACCAAGTCAGTATTCTGGCTATATATAGAAAGTTCAAAGCAACAGTACAGGTACTGTAATTGCTTCTCTTCTCTTAAACCGGAGCAATTATCATTCTTGATCGCGATCAGTTATGGTTGCATTATGTTCCAAGAACAAAATCCACTCTATTATTAATGGCACTTTGCCAAGACCATCTAATGAAGATCTTGATTCGGTAGCATGAGATCGTTGCAACACCATGGTTTAGTGAACACTGAAATTCCCTACAGTAAATTGTAGATGGATACTGTTATTGAAATTCCCTAAATCACATTCTAGTTGAATACTGTTTCTGCAATGATTCGGTCACTGAACTACAGAGTATTCTACAACACTGCAGCACTAAACAAAATCACTGGACTATGCTAAAAAAAGCAGAACTTATTAGCAAACTTCCGACAAGGATAGGGCAGATTTTTTAACTATTTACCGCAGAGCAGCTTGAGATTAAACTGCAGTATTAATTGTGGTCAAGTTATATACAGAGTCATTGTTCTGATTTTTCAAACTCAGGTTGGTTCAAAGTTCAATCAGGTCTCAAGCTAATTATCAAAAATGTAAACTAGTGCACACCTAACAACTGGGCGATGAACTTTTAATGCGTAAATCTCTTGTATTAAATTCCTATCAGAATATTAGAATATAAACTTCAAGAAATCCATCATATTCATAGACAAAAAGATCTCATTACTTCAATTCAAATTCAAAAGCAACAAAAAAAAATACTAATTAAAATATATATAATTGTTCCTAGAGATCTAAGCTTTCTTTGGAGACTTTCCAGCTTTTTTGGGAGACTTAGGTTCCTTAGAAACAGCCTTTTCAGTCTTCTTAGGCAAGAGAATGGGGTTAATGTTTGGAAGAACACCACCATGAGCAATTGTGACACCAGAAAGCAATTTCCCAAGCTCTTCATCGTTCCTAACAGCCAACAACACATGCCTTGGAATGATCCTATTCTTCTTGTTATCACGAGCTGCATTTCCAGCCAATTCAAGAACCTCAGCAGCAAGATATTCGAGAACTGCTGCTAGGTATACTGGAGCACCCGTGCCGACACGCTGAGCGTATCTTCCTTTCTTCAAGTATCGACCGATTCTTCCAACTGGAAACTGAAGACCGGCTCTGATGGATCTTGTCACCGACTTCTTCCTTGGACCTCCACCCTTCCTTCCACCTGCTCCTTTCTTCGCGGTCTTTGTGCTTGCGTCCATTTTGAACTGAGATTCTGAGAAGATTTTGAGAGAAAGAAATTTGAATGCGAAGAAGGTTTGAATTGAGAATTTGATGAATGAATTTGGGACGATGCAATGGGATTAATATATGAGAAGGTTCTCACGTTTCTATTGGCTGGTGAGGTTCGTTGCGGATCGATGACGCGGAATTGTTTTAATCCGTTAATTGCATGGCATAGGGATATGAAGATGGACGGGGAGGATCGTGATTTGAAAAAACAATGATGCGGATCGATGACCTGGACTATGCTTTAACATATAAGACGGTTTTCTCGTGTTTCTATTGGTAAATTAGATTCCTTGCGGATCGGTGACGTGGAATTGTTTTATCCGGTGTGGTTAATATATGAGAGATTTCGGATGCACATTTCCCCTTTTTTATTTCCTGTTTACTCTCAATAAATAAATTACTATGCATTATGCCAAACAAAATAAAATAAATTACCATGCAAAAAATAAATGAATGAAGAAAATATAAATAATATAAAAATAAGTATATATATTGGTAATTACACATTCGAAATCAATATTAATCAACATCATCCAAACAATATTTTTATACAAAAATCAGTTTTGCAGTACATTTAAACAAACATTCTAAGAATTAGAATAGTTCCCAAAAAAACTAATTTTTGATATGATAATAACAAAGTTAAAGAATAACCATCCATTAATCGATTGTTTAAGTGTAGATTAAATTCGTGTAAATAAGAAAATCTGAGAAGTATAGTCTAAGGTATTGAATATCGGTTATGCTAACCGACACAATTGTAAAAGTAACACAAAAAGATATTAAAATAAATAACCGGCTTAGTCTCTTTCAATTTTCTCGTAGCCTAATTTAATTACCGACAAAAAATAATACACAAATTAGTCCATAAAATTTTAATACAAGAACAAATGAGTCTCTTTGTTAATTTTGGACTCACTAAAAGTCAAGTACATGTTTTAATTGGACTGATTTTAATAAAATCATGCAATGTCATCATGGTTCTAACAAAAGTTACACCTTAAAGTTTCAACAACATCACAATATCATTGTTATTTTGTCAATGTAATTTCAAAGATGAGTTAAGTAGACAAATCACATGCTTGATCCCACAAAAGTTGAATTTCTTAGCAAAGGGGCTTCTTCCTTCACTCTTGAATTTTCTTTTTGTCTTTTTTGAATAAGCATTCCTTCGCTCTTGCATTTTCTTTTTGTCTTTTTTGAATAAGCAAAATGTATTCATACAAACCTAATCCAAGACAAGAAGTACAAAGACTAGATCACCAAATCAGCAACATTTCAAAATTTCTGCATGTGCATAACATCAACACTACAAAATACTAAAGCCTTAGTAATAGAGGCGCCCAAAACTAAACAGATAAGTGACAACTCTTGAAATTTTACACTGTCATGCAACCTAAAATCAAGTCAGCTTTGTATGGTAGAATCTTCATTGTCATCTTTTTATTTAGCATCAACAAACAAAGCAAAATATAGTGTGGCGGAAGCAGCTAACTCTTGAATGTGAGTGTGGTGGTTGCAGGGTCAGTCCCTCTGATCAAATACTTCCTTCGTACATGACTACCACAATGATTCTTTATCTCAATGTACTCTAGAAATCTCTTGCCTACTAGAGAAGACATATACAGATAGAGTATCAATTAATTTGAACTTCTCTCTTCATTGGGTCAATAAATAATTAATGGTAATTTAACAAGAAAATAGTTGATTTAAAACCAAAATTTTATGTTTTTTAATTAAGCTTACTCTTTACAAATTGGTGAGGTTTGCTATTTATGTGTCTAAGCATCAGTCTTGTTCATTTGTGATCATCATAAAGCAGAATTACAGCAAACACGTCCATAATTTTCTGCAACAGTTTGATATATTACAGCAAACATAATTCTGATTCCATACACTTACCATTAATGAAAAACTTGGTGAAGATAATTTACTGCAATGTTTTAGAATAAATTGTAGAAAACTCTAAATAAGTCTTAACTTGTGCTAAAGTTCTATACATACTCAGGTTAACAAGCTTCTCATTTTTCATGCTTTTTCAAAAAAAACATATACAAGTCACAACTGACTTTGGCTATTGAACATTTTAAATATAATTCCCTTCTACTGAATCACTACAAAAATTAAGAGCTCGGGAAGCATAACACTGAATTATGTCAATCATTCTTAAGCAGCTATGATAAATCCAATAATATTTCTTTTTTGTTGAGAATATGTGTTCAGTCTTGGCTAACTCTAGTTCATAGATTCCTTCAAATATATTGTACAAGACACGTTTTCAAATCAAAAATATTCATTAATTCCAGCATTATAATACACGAGAGGGATCAAGTAGTTCCCATTAGTTCATAACAGCTTTGAAAAGGTAAAATCTAAAGAATTTAAAATCCTAATGGTGCTTAAACTAACAATCCAGTAAACAAGAACTCCAAAACAACCACGATATAGTTTCAAGTTTAAGAACTTGTAAACTTAGTGACAGCCTTGGTACCCTCAGAAACAGCGTGCTTGGCCAATTCACTGGGCAGAACAAGCCTGACTGCCGTCTGAATTTCCCTTAAAGTGATTGTTGGCTTCTTGTTGTAGCGAGCAAGTCTGGAGGATTCTTGAGCGAGCTTCTCGAAGATATTGTTGATGAAACAGTTCATGATTAGGGTGCTTTGATCTTCTTCTATTAGAAGCAGTAGTTTCAGACATTGGTCTTGATGTTGTCTTAGATGATCATGAACAGCCAACGAGCCTATTGTTTGTAGAAGCTGTATTGCGGAATTTTCGCCTGGTGTGTGTGGCTAGTGGCTACCTTGCAGAGTATGAATCAGTTTTGTGTCTAAAGAATATAGCTAGTGCTGCGAAGTCTTGGAAGAAACCAATTTTTTCATTTCCCTTCCCTTCAGCTGCTCAGCGGAAATATCATGGGATACATACTGTTTCTTAAATTTTAACCCTTGTAAACTTTATTTGGCTATGGTGTTGTAGATTTATTTGTATCATGTGTTCTTGGAGCCGTTGTTTGGTTTGTGGGTCGTCCGTGAGCAGAGACATTTTAGGAGATTGATGAGTGGCTACACTAGACCTGAGAAAGAACTAAAATGATTTCCACCCTCTTCTGAAAACGCCATGCTAAATCCTAACCAATTTGCTTTTATGTACCAAACTCTTCGAGAGAAAAACGGACATTCAAAAATAGGTGATCAACAGATTTCCCCTCACCATAACCACTAACGCAGACTTGATCATTACCATCCATAATCCCCCACCTCGCAAAATTAGCTTAGGGTGGAACTCTTTTAAGATCGTTACCCCTTTGCAATATAGAATTAAATTTAAACAATGTGTTGATATACCCTTGAGCTCGCCTCTGAACTTTCTTGTGTGAATGTTAAGATGCTGTGTATGTGCTTATAAGACAGGATATAAGCTTGTGCTTTTAATGAGAAAAAGACTGCATTTACAAATACAGTTTTAAAAATGCTAAGTTACAGAAACAAACAGATCGAAATTTTCAAAGTTCTAAGATTAAGAAATAGAAATTAGTCCATCCAACTCAATAATTGTTAGGCATTAAAGGTTAATTTTATAAGTCTTTACAACAGATTATGGATTTTCTCATTTGTGCACAATCAGATCTCTCATCAGAAGCACACGATATCTAGATATATAATTGAAACAGAGCAAACTAATAAGTTAATGTGTATCAGTTTTTACAGTTAACCAAATTCCAGAACTCATACTTTCTGAACAAATTAAACAGATGCACAAATAACCAAATTGAACAATAATTACCAAACATTTTCAAAGCCAGATATCATTAATTTCATCAATATGATACACAAAAGAACCAATCAGATCCCATTAGTTCATTACAACTTCAAAAAAAAAAACTAAAAATTAAAATATCTAATGATTCTTGAGCCCAACAAAGGCCAACGAAACTGTCTCAGATCTAAGAACTAGTGAACTTGGTCACGGCCTTGGTACCCTCAGAAACAGCATGCTTAGCCAATTCACCAGGAAGAACAAGTCTGACTGCAGTCTGAATTTCCCTTGAAGTGATTGTTGGCTTCTTGTTGTAACGAGCAAGTCTTGATGATTCTTGAGCAAGCTTCTCGAAGATGTCATTGATGAAACTGTTCATGATTCCCATGGCTTTGCTTGAGATACCAATGTCTGGGTGAACTTGCTTCAGAACTTTGAAGATGTAGATCTTGTATGTTTCAACATTCTTCTTGCTTCTCTTCTTCTTCTTGTCTCCGGCTGCTGAACCACCTTCCTTAGGAAGCTTCTTTCCGGCCTTAGGCTTCTTCTCCGCCGGAGCTTTCTCAGCAACAGTGGACTTCTTCTCCTCAGCGGGTTTCTTCTCTGCTGGCTTCTTCTCTCCCTTTGGTGCCATTGAATCAAAGAAATTGAGGAATTGAAACTTTGAAAATTAGTTAGGGTTTGAAAATTGAAAAGAAATAGATTGAGAATTGGAAGGAGATTGAAGTGAATTATATATAAAAGCGATTTCACGTTCTGATTGATTCTTGAAGATTCACACGGATCGATGACGTGGATTTTCTAGTTTTCTTTTTAAATATTTTTTTTGGAAAAGCGGTAGAATGAAACGGTATGATTTCCGATGCTTCACATGGATTGATGAGTTGGCCGTTGTCATGTCCGTTGAATTACTTTGCAAATGGACGGTTGAGATTACGTTACTATATTTTCTCAACGGATTGGAATATCCTCCGGGGGGAAAATCACTCAGTAATCAATTGTAGTAGTACTGCTTTTCATTTCCATTGGCGCCCAACCCCTCTTGGTTCGAGAATTAGGAGGGGAGGGAAAGGGAGGGATTTTAATAGAGGGGAGGGAAAGGGAGGGATTTTAATAGAGGGGAGGGGAGGGGAAACATTTTAATTAAAAACGTGTTTGGTTCGTAAGGGGAGGGGAGGGGATTTTAAAATTATTTTACTGTTTTACCCTTAAACTTAATTAAAGAAAAGAAACTACTTGATATTACAATTTCAGAGACCAACCAATGACAATCACACATCTAAGCTGTTTATTTCATCTCAAACTGGCTCATATATTTTCCACAACAAGACATGAATCAGTGAATTAACATTGAAAAAAAATGGATCAACAAGCAATAATAATTTGAATTAAAATAAGATAATAATAATAATAATAAGGTCGTTGACATCAACAAAGTAGTAGTAGGATTGGTTTTTCGATGTAACAAATAAGAGTGATATATAATATAATAATAAAAATTGTTAAAAAAATATAACAAAATAATAATAAGATTGTTACAAAGATAATATAATCTAATAATAATAAAAGTTGTTACAATGTTAATATTGATATTTGAAATTAATTTAAGGATAATTATGGCAATGCAATCAAATTTTAAAAAGATTTGCTCTCCTCCCCTCCCCTTCTAAAAATTGAACCAAACACTTCAAATTAAAAATCTCCCCTC
>Ga0315914_1011676_pt1 | contig 10422 bp, 3 predicted proteins | sample MpolenodulesMG_FD_203920 | JGI IMG/M metagenome (GOLD analysis project Ga0315914, IMG submission 203920) | Medicago polymorpha root nodule microbial communities from Los Angeles, California, United States - elongated nodules | ecosystem: Host-associated > Plants > Roots > Nodule | place: USA... | reverse complement strand
TAGCTTCGAAATTTTTAGCCTGCCCCCGACACCGATGCTAATCCGACGCTAATTCAGTTTAGCGTCGGCTTTTGCCCTGTTAGAGTGAGTTTCTGGCCGACTCTAAAACGCTGTTTTCTTGTAGTGAGAAATTTCAAAATGATCATATATTTACGGATAAGATTTTTTTAAATTGAATTATGATTAGAGAGAGAGAGTATTAACACTGTAAAAAACAAAAAACAAGTGGTCATGCTAACCAGTGCTCTAAAAGCACGTGTTAAGCAACTCATAAATATAAACATTTTCTTATGTTTTGTGAATTTAAGGAAGAGAAATGTTAACTTGTACCCTTAAGGCACAAGTTAAAAAGTTAAAGATATAATTATTTTTTTGAAAATTGTATATTCAACATTACAAAAGTTTAAACATTTATACTTTCGATACAAAATTTATTGCTTATTTCCTTTTATAGCTTCTTAACTTATGTCATTTGAGCACAAGTTAGCATGACTATTTAATTAAGGGTCATGTTAACTTGTACCATTAGGGCACATGTTAAGCAAACCAAAAAAATCAATTTTGCATTGGAAAACATAATATGTCAAATTTTAAGAAATTGAATACGCGATTTTTTATATGTGTATTTCTGTAATGAGTATCTTAACATATGCTCTTGAGGGCACAAGTTAACATTTGTCTTTAATTAATTACAAGTTTAAAACAATAAATATCGCAAATTAACATTTGACTCATTAAATTCCACAAACAATAAATACCCTTTAATTCAATGCCCGGAGTCCAACAAAATATTTTTATATTTGGACACAAATTAACATTTTCCAAAAACAATAAATACCGCACTATATTAAATTTACATTTATTCTCTTACATGAAAAATTTATTAACGTAGGTAATGTGGAGTGGTAAGCAAATTATTCAACATAAATTATTCTTGTAAAAAGAACTTCCGCAAACCATAAAACATAAATGAGTGAATTTTTTTTCTTTTTCTTTTTAGGGATAAATGAGTGAAAACTACCAAGCACTTACACTGTGTTTATTTAAAGATAAATTGTAAAAAGTGAAGTTGTGAAGAGAAAAATAGAAGAGAGATAGTGCATTTCTTCTGTTTGGTGCGCTGAGAAATAGGGAAGAGAGATCACAATTATGTGGGACCTACCACTCTTTTTGGTCTTCTCTCATCTGAGAAGAAGAAATGGGAAAGAGACTCCTATCTTTTTTATATTTCCATCTATGCCCCTTGTTCTTTCCCGAAACCAACAACAATAATAAAGGTCATCTCACCACTTACTACACCACTGTGCTGAATAAGTAGAACTTGGTGATGGCAAGATTAAACAAAAATTTGGTACAATAGTAATAAAAGACAACGAGAAGAATTATTAACAATAAAGTAACCGACTAAAAAAATAATTTAAAATAAAATGTATAGTAAATTAATTTAAGGCTTAATTAATGATTTGGTCCCATAAGTTATTTGTTGGTTATATTTTAGTCCCATAAGTTATTAACGTTACAATTTGGTCCCTTTAAGTCATCTTCTGTCAAACAAATAAATCTCCACCGTCAAAACCGTTAAGCCAATGTCTAAGGTGAATACACATTGCAAGTTGTCACGTCACCGTTCACATGTACCTATTTAACGTTTTGGCAAAAGACTGGCGGTGAGGATTTATTTGGCTAACAAATACTAACTTAAGGGACTAAATTGTAACGTTAATAACTTATGGGATCAAAATGTAACCAACAAATAACTTAAGGGACCAAATCATTAATTAAGCCTTAATTTAATAATACGGTGGGGTTTAGTATGGGAAAGGGGAATTGTTTCCCACCATGAGAAAATATTTTTTGACCATTAGATTAATTGAAGAATATAATCTAATAATAGACTATCAACACTAGATTTTTTTCAAACTCTCTTTCACCATTATACTTTTGTTTTGTTTTGGATCTATGAGCAAAATATGCAATGAATAATAGAGTGGATTAATTAAAAATAAATGATGCCAATTAATGGACAATGGAAGAAGAAAAAAGTCCACTTGTGTAATGGGGAAGTTGTTTGGACGGTGGTGGTTTTGATGCTGCTTGTAGTTGCGGTGGGTGAGTGAGGATGGAGGGAGGAGAGAGAATGATGGTGAAAGAGAGTGTGAAAAAAAATTTAGTGTTGATAGTCTACTATTAAATCATGTTCTTCAATTGATTTAATGGTCAAAAAATATTTTCCTATGGTGGGAAACAATTCCCCTTTCCCATGCTAAACCCCACCAACAAAGACTATTAAATTTGTATCCGAAAGAATATTAAAATTTGTTTTTTTTCTCTACCATATGTTTTAAGTTTGATTTTTTATAGATGGGCTTTTTTGTAAATTCATAAATTCATTCAACTTCTCTCTCTTCTATTTCTCTCATCTCTCTCTTATACCAAACAATACATTAAAACTACTCTATTTCTCACATACTTCTCTCTTCTCAAACTCTCTCTCCCTTATTTCTCTCTTCACAACTTCTCTTCTAAACCAAACACACCCTTTGTTTGATGTGGATGAAGAAACAAAAGGGTAAACAAATGTGAATTGTCATTTGTCAAATGATTGCAATTCACCATAATTGTGTTTTTGTCGTTAACCTGGTTGGCTGGTCGTATCGAGTTTAGGCCCTCTCATGTCTTTTATTGTTTTCTTTTGTCTTTATATATATAAAAAATGGTCTTGTTAACCAGTGCTCTCAGGGCAATGGTTAAGGAAATCAAAAATAGTATATTTGCATTGAATTCAACAATGTTTTGACTTTTAAAAAGTTAAATTCTTCACTTTTTACCATTTCCCAATACAATGTTTCTATTTTTATCATCTTAACCAATGCCCCAAAGGCAATGGTTAGCATTTCGCTAAATTTTTTTTTTTTTTCATTTTACTTTCATTTTCTAAAAAGAAATATATGATGTCTTCCAACAGATTTGAGCAAATTTAGCCGGCTGGAACTATTGGACTTGGGTGATAATCTATTGGCTGGTTCTCTAAGTATTGAAGGTACTTTTACTACTATTATTATTGTTTCCACTATTGAAAATCGGGAAACTAAAACTTTATCACTAATTATGACAAAACATTTTATAGGAAATTTTCTTCTATTTGATAAATTTAGACTTAGTTTGGGAAATTACAGTCTAAGTATAAATCATATACTCAAATAGAGGCCCTAAGTTAATAGGTTTTCAATCAATAACTAAATTGAATAAAACAATATAAGTTGATAGTCTCTAGCTAGTGGTTAAACACTTATGGTTTTGTTTCTTTTAAGAAGTCAAAATGATTTTTTTTTTTAGGGAAGTCAAGATGATTATATTAGCAAAGAAACCAATGAAACCAAGCTAAACACACGGAGTGCCTATCGAAGAATCAAAACAAAAAGTCAAAATGCAATGAAAACAAAACAAAATGTAAAAAATAGAAAGCCAACAAGAGGTGTTATCCGGAAGAATAACCAATACAAAGAAACACGTTACTCCACCATGCATGATAGTCAAAAGATAAGTTAGGCTTGAACACCTTAAACCACCACTAAGAATGCAATTTCATCATGTCAACAATCTGATTAATAGATGATTTTTATTTTTATTTTTATTTTTATCCTTAGTTGGTAGTCTTTTATTCAACAAGTGCCAATCCAAAAGAGACGCTTTTAGAGGCACACACTTTTTTCTAGGTGATAACTTTTGTAATAAATTGAGGTTTTTGTTCATCAGAAGTCAATAATTGGTAGACTTCTTTTATGAAGTACCCTTGAGCTGGATCAAGCTTCCAAAATCAATTATCTTCAACAATGGTTTGAAAAATAATTTATCCAACAAAGAACAACAATACCCAACCAAGTCCTCATCCCATACAAAAAGCCTCATCTTCCATCTCCATTCATCTCCCTCGACCCCCCAACCTAACCTCTTCATCTCAACCCTTAAAATATATGTATCCACAAAAAATTTAAAAGCTTTCTAAATCTAGCTCGTAAAGGTCCTCCCTCGAACCAAGGGTCGTTCCAAAAGTAAGTGCTTTCGTTGTTCCTCTAAATAACGCCCCATCACATTCTCAAATAAACCACCCTTACTAACACAACACCTTTAAACCCCCAACCTTAATATGTCCCCTTTCTACCCCGTATTTTGTAGCCCACACTTTATACCATAACCCTCTCTTATCAATATATAATGTCCAACATCATTTTCCTAGCAAAGTCACATTAACTTCCCTAATCATTGCAACCCCAAAGCTCTTACCCTCTTCTCATAGCAAATTTTGTCCCAACATATCCAATTCATTTTGTGAGATTCCACCAATAATTGAATGAGAGTTGACCAACTTTATCATTCAAAATCAACGATGCTTACAACAACCAAGCCTCCTCCACATTAACACCTACCAACAAGCTCTTGTGAAATTCACCTTCAGCCCATAAATGACTTCAAAAAGGATTAAGATTGATTTTATAACTCAAATAATTCCCCATTTTTTCTCGACCAAAAATAGTGTATCATCCACAAATTGTAAGTGGAAAATCCGAAAGGTGGAAGCTGACTTGACATTATAACCAGACAGGATACCCACTTGAACATAAATTGGATGAAATTTAATAAATAAGGGTATAATAGAGAAAAAAATAAATGTTCCATTGATATTGTAAAGTGACAATTATTTTCAGAAAAAAATGCTAAAGAGACAATAATTGTGAGACGGAGGGAGTAAACAAAAGTTAGTAAAATCAAGGTAAGGAGAATGATTAGGTTATTTATTAACTTGTGCCCTTAGGGAACATGTTAAGCATTAATGTTATTCTATTAATGGTAAGAATTTATTGAAAAAAATTATTATTTAACATTTTGAACAATAAATTAATACAATTTCCAATACACAATTTTTATTAGTGAAATTATTAACATACGCCATAAGGACACAAGTTAACATTTTCCTATTTATTATTTACTTCTCTTTCACTTCTTGACGGTAACTAGGTCTATTTTCCTTCAATTCTCTAAATGATAATTAAGTTCTGAGGACATTAGATTGTACTCTTTCCGTCCCTATATATAAACACTCTTTTATTAGAGGCAAAGGGTGCTTATATATAGGGACGGAGGGAGTATTAGTTAATTCCACGTTGGACCTGGCACCCTTTTCTGATGAAAGGATTGCGCTTAAAAAGATTTCTTCTCTTCTCCCAGCAAGTTTCGCTCGCGCCTAGCTGAAATACCCAAACTACCCCTGCGTTAGTTAAATAACGCACGTGTTAAAATTTGCGCCAGTTAAGTTACGCTGCGTGACTTAAGTCACTTTATTTCATTTATTTACTTTATTCTAATTTATTTTATTTACTTTATTCTAATTTATTTTTTCACTTTATTCTAATTTATTTGTTCACTTCATTCTAATTTATTTATTTTGTTAAATTATTTGTTCACTTTATTCTAATTTATTTACTTTATTAAAATTAATTTGTATTTACTTTATTCTAATTTATTTATGAACTTAAAATAAATATTGATTCGATTTTATTCATTAACTAAATACAAATATAAATAAAAGAAAATGAACTAAATTAATATTTATTCATTAAATACAAAATTAGAAAATAAAAGCAAATATAAATAAAAAGGAATGAACAAAATTGAGGCATATAACAACATCTCATTTTATTAATAGAATTCATAGAATACAATAATTGAAACAATAATTTATTCGAATTCACTAAATCTACTTATTTTCTTTTTACCCTCTTGTGGTAAAAAGTGACCAATCATCTTGGGGTAAAATAGTGAGCAGCCTTCTTGGGGAAAATACATCATCAACCCTTGGGCTAAATTTAAATCTGGTTCTTTTTATATCCCGAGAAGATTCTTTTTGCCTACGGTAAAAAAATTCTGGGGTAAGAAAAAGCAAATTTAATCTTATCCCAAGGGTTGATCACTTCCCCAAGTCGGCTACTCACTATTTTACCCCGAAGAAGTTTGATCACTTTTGCCCCCAAAGAGACTATTGAAAAAAGAAAGAAGAGAAATAGAGGGAGAGAGTGAGGAGGGGAGAAAGTGATATGGTGTGAGGAATTATGGAAGTATGAAGATGTATTTATAGGTGAGAATGGTAGTATAGGTTATAAATACCATTAATGTGGTAAAAAAACGTGTAAAATTTGGTAAAAAAAATGTGTGGATTGAATGTTGAAAAACTGATAAAAGACCAAAAAACGTTTGTTCTTCAGTTCTGACCACCGGCCAACGTGTGTGAGTTAACTTGCACACAAGCCAGTGGTGCGTGACTTAAGTCACACAGAGCTTATAAGGTGCCTGAGTTAAGTCACGCAGCGTGACTTAACTCACGCAGGGGTATAATAGGAAACCATGCTGGGCGCGAGCAAAAAGTGCAGGGGAAGAGCAAAAATCGCTTAAAAAGTGTATGAAAATTAGCCCTCTCCTCATAATTTGAATTGCCTAGATTCCTAGACCTAAGACTTTTTTTTACAAAAAGGCCTAAGACTCTTAATCATACGAATAAGTGAATATACGCCAATCTTTTTCTTTCTAATCTATAATAATAATCCCCGCGAGCTTAACTCAGTTGGTAGGAATATTGCATATTATATGCAGGGGTCATGGTTCGAACTCCGGACACTCCACTTCTCCACATTTTAATTGTGCGAGCTACAACCACTAAACTACTTGGAAAAAAACAAAAAAATTCCCGCTAATAAACGTAGAAAACTAAATCTAAAGTAGACAATCAGACGACCGTTGTCATTGGCTTAAATTCATCGGACCATAAGGACTTTCGGAAACTCGTGACCGTTGTCATTGGTGTAGAAGTTATTACTATAGTTATAGCGAATAATAACTGGTACAAATCCAAAATATGAGGTTAGTGGTCGGTTGGGATTGAATCATTTTATGGACATTTATAGATGCAGAAAAGGCATTAAAAACAAGTTATAAATGAAAAATCATTCATAGAGTAATTGTATTAAGATAGACCCAGGAATGGATCCAAACAATTTAGTTAATGGGTGTAATATTATATCATAAAAATATATAAGCGTGTAAACGATAAATATATTTTTTTTTACAAAAAACGATAAATATTTATAGTTTCTTGTTAACGAGTGCTCCGATGCACTTTTTAAGGATTTAAAGAAAGAAATTATTCCATAAAAAAGTTAAATATTTCAATTTTCGATACATTGATCATATAAAATTTGAAAAAAGTTACCATATAAAGGTCTTAAAGAGTGTCCGGAGGCACTCGTTAACATTTCCCACATACTCCCTCCGTCCCAAATTGTAAGCAAAAAAACAAAATTAAGAAAACTAAAGCATAAAAATTTGTAGCATAGTTTTTTGTGTTTTCTTTGGAATAAGTTTCATGGGAAGATGTAAAAACAATTTTCATTGGCTATTGGTTATGGAAAATATGGAAGAGAGAGAAAATTAAATGTAATTTGCATTTAATTTCATGAGAATAAACAAAAGCTTTTATTGGAAAAGATGATTTTTTTTTTAAAACAAGATTAAATAGAATAAAAGTTTGTCTTTTTTGCTTATATTTTGGGACAAAGAAAATGAGTTTTTTTTGCTTATATTTTGCGACGGAGGGAGTATATATATAAGTTTTGTTTATAATTGTTCTCAAATGTTGACATTTTTTAACTATTTTTTCATTTATAACTTATTAAAAAATATAAAACTGATTAATTATTTTTTCAACCAATGAACGTCAATCATAAGTCATTTTTCAATAAATATAAATAGTAGTTTAGAGTAGTGAGCGGATCATCTCCATCCTATTTCGCTGCAGCAGCCTCTCAATCTAATAAACAAACCATTAGATACATCTAATGGATGATGGGAAAAGGATGTAAAATGTAGATAAAATAGTCCTAAAATATTAGATTCACTCCAAATTAATTATTTTCACCTAAAATCCGGTTGCAGTTATTTCATGATTCTCAAATTGAGGAAATCTCTGGCGATGTTAAGTTACAGAAACTCGATGAATGGTTGACTTCTGCAGCCAGCTACGGTGGCCGCCGTTTAAAACTCTGCCTCCCTCAAACTGCTATCGTCAAAAAATACAAATTATTTTTATCAATGTAATAATTATGACATTTTTTTTTATGTAAAATAACTTTTTTGAATAATTACAACACTTTTTTTATGTAAAATACTCCCTCTGTCTCACAAATATTATCTCTTTAGAATTTTTTTCTTTTTCTCAAAATAATTGTCACTTTACAATACCAATGCAACCTTTATTATTTTTTTCCACTATTATACCCTTATTTATTGATTTTCATCTAACTTAACTACTCCACTAACTATAATTAATAAGGGTATTTTAGTAAATATTACTAATTTTACCATTGAAATCAACACAATTAATCATTTCCTTAATAATCGTGCACAAACCTTAATTAAACGATAATATTGTGAGACGGAGGAATTAAATTTTTTGTTTTCTAAATTAATACTCTTACGTTACTCATTAGCATCTTTATTAGTCTTATAATTTGTTACATTGGTATTAATGAATTATGTGGAGACAATAATACTATGTAATATAAGTTGGGTCAAATTACATAAATATCTAAATATTAGTTAAAATATGCAATAGGCAAGTGGAGTCAGCTGACTCCATTGCCGCCACCTTGTATATGTGGCTGGATAGACCAATAAATTACCTAGTTCAAGGAGTTATAAAGAAGATCATCTACTTAACCTAATCAAAGAGAAATTAGCTGGACTTAGAGAGAAGAATAAATACCATGAAAATTAAAATAACTATGATGGTGTTGATCCTCAATTCTTCCGCCTCTCCTTGTTGTGCGGCCTCCTCATGTTGTTTCTCTAAAACTCTGATCTCCTTGTTGTGCGACCTCCTCGTGTTGTTTCTCTAAAACTATAACTTTGTGTTTCTTCTGTACTCTTTTTGTTGCTTGTCTCTTGTATTTAATATTTCATGTGGGTCGTCCAATAAATAAGAGTAACCCAATAAGTTGGAAACATATATTATTAAAAAGAAAGTTGGAAACATATATATTTGTACTCCCACATTTTCGTAACAATAGTTGTGCGACGCGTAAAAGCTTCTATGCGTTGCCTCCAATACAGTGGTGCTGCTCTTCCTAATTCATCATTGTTGCATGGTGTGTTGCTCAAACAACGTGTTTCATAATGGTTAGTAGTTGTACATCCTATTTTTACTTCTTCATGCGTGATGTGTGGCTTGTAAAACGCATTACGCTTTGTTTCGTAGTGTCCTAGCGTGTGGACAAATAGTAATATTTGTAAAAGAGGTCGTCTCATATCCTTTCTTTGCTTCCTCCCTCTACTCTTCTCTTCTCTTCTCTTCTTTTCGTTTTCTTTTCTTTTCTCTTCTCATCTTCATCCTATTTTTTTAGGGACAAAATACACAAGTTTCCTAGCGTGTGGACAAATAGTAATATTTATAAAAGAGGTCGTCTCATTTCCTTTCTTTGCTTCCTCCCTCTACTCTTCTCTTCTCTTCTTTTCTTTTCTTTTTGTTTTGATTTCCCAAGCATTACAACAAATTCAATTTCTTCCACTCACCTTGTGCATATTCCTCGTTAACAGAAAATCCACCATCATTGAAGGGAGGAAGAAGAACTCAAATAAAGCCCAGATTTGAAAACACTCAGATCTAAAACTAAAATAAAATCCCCAAATTAGTATCAATTATACCCGATATTGTTTTCATTCTCAATCTAACATAATTAAAAAATAACCATAAAACATTCTTTACTTGGTTTCTTCAACCTATACGAAAAAGAATTATAAAAGCTAAGTATGTGTGCCACATCATCAAAATTACACAGTCAGCATGCTACATCAACGGTTTTGTCCGGTCAGATTACATCAGGGTTCAAAATCAAATAATCTTCATATTACATGGATGAAATTCATTTTTTTTTAAAAAGAAGTAAACCAAAAGTCGCTCATACTATATGGGATAAACATACATTTATATGTCCATACTATATATAAAGAATATAACTCTTTCAACTCTTTTGGGTTAGCGAAAAGATGGACAGCCACATATTCGTCTTTCCGCTCTTTTTATTGCGCTAACAATTGAAAATTATGAACGATGTTTTTTTTTATGACATTTTGATTTTGATTAAAACTAAAAATATAAATGTTTGTTGTATTTAAGTTATAACAAATCAAACTAACCATAATTATCTATTTCAATGACACGAACAATATAACAAAAAAAATATAATCTAAATTCTTTTTTTAATGACACCAACAATAATTTTTATTATAGAAAAAGTTGTTTAAGGGTATAATTGAGATAATGAAAAAGTAAGTATAAATATACTCATCTAGTTTGTTACACTTTTTAAATGATAA
>Ga0315914_1011675_pt1 | contig 10422 bp, 8 predicted proteins | sample MpolenodulesMG_FD_203920 | JGI IMG/M metagenome (GOLD analysis project Ga0315914, IMG submission 203920) | Medicago polymorpha root nodule microbial communities from Los Angeles, California, United States - elongated nodules | ecosystem: Host-associated > Plants > Roots > Nodule | place: USA... | reverse complement strand
AGAATTCTCAGTGAGGTCAGCCTACCACTTCCTTTGTGATGAGAAGTCCAGAAATCAACTGGGTCCATCAAATCCGCAAAGAAACAAGCTGTGGAAAGAGATATGGCGTGCTTTTATCCCCAATAAAATCAAAAATTTCATGTGGAGACTTGCAAAGAACATTCTGCCTACTAGAGCCAATCTTCAAAAGAAAGGTATCACTTTTGACACTTTATGTCCCCTCTGCCACTGTGAACAGGAATCCTCACAACATCTCTTTCTAAAATGTAATCTGATGAAGTTATCTATGTTTGCTTCCCACCTTGGCTCCCATATTCCGCCTGATGTTGATTTACATGATTGGATCCTAAAGTGGTTAACTTGCCAAGACTCTCTAGGTGCCCATTTTTTTTGCACTCTGTTATGGAAATTTTGGGCTGGCCGAAATGCAGCTGTGTTCAAAGGGAGTCCTCTAGATCCCTCTCTTTTAGCTGCTGATGCTATGAACTCTGTCCATGAATTTAATGAGGCGAATCGTAGAAGAGGTAGAAGGCCGGCTCAAGATGCCTCACAAAACCAACAAATGTCCACTGTTTTATGTGTTTATTGATGTTAGCTGTGGTGCTGGTGGCTCAACCGGTTGGGGCCTGAAATTGTGCAATCAAATGGGGGATACGTGCTTAAGCAAGTGCAAAAGAGAAGACATTGATGTTGAACCACTGTTGGCCGAAGCTTTGGGTGTGAGATGGGCGATTCAAGTGGCTAAGGATGAAAGAATAACATCAATCACCATTCATTCAGATGCAGCCAATGTGGTTAGTTGTATCAATGGTCGATCAAACTTTGCAACAATAGATATGGTGGCTCAAGATTGCAGAGATCTTATGTCTAGTATGGACAATGTTTCTGTTGTGTGGGTTGATAGGAACCAAAACTGTGATGCTCATAATTTGGCCTCCTTGGCTAGAATAGTGGGCAATAGAGATTGGGTAGGGGTAGCTCCTAATAGTTTATGTTTTCCTGTAAATGCTAGTTCACTTCCTACCAGTTGTAATGTTAATAGCTGTATTCCAGCTCGTTTCTAATGAAAGTTGTTTCATTTCAAAAAAAAATAATATTCGCGCACTTCAGTTACCTTTTCTATATTCTTTGTCTTTGTCGCAAGCTTCAACAGCGGTCCATGTCTTGGTCACATAAGCAATCTAAATTGCTTTAGAGATTGACGTTTCATTTTCAATAACATATTGAGATGGTCGGGATTGTTTTAGATTTCAATTAAGTTGGGTAATTTTTTGTTAATTTTTTTATTTCAATTGAGAACAAAAATGTAACCATCCAGACTTTAGAAAAAGATTGTTGTCATCAGATAAAAATTATTGTTATAGATTTCAATTGATGAACAAAAACAAAAGCGTACGCTGCGTTTGACCGACAAATTAAAAGAGAATTGTCTTTGATCTGTGATTAGTCAAGTTGAAACTGATCCTGTGACAAACCCATCAATATAAAGGGCAAATGCCACTATGTATTCTTACATATTACCACATGCATATGTCCCTCCTAGTATGGGAACCAAACTTTTAGGCCCTTTTATCTCTAAGAGGTGCAGGGATTCAAGTATACCATATAGGGACTAGTAATGAAGGTTATGTGCATGGGTTCATGGAAAGTCATGTTTTTTCCATGTTACTAACGCCATGTTGCAGACTTTCACATCAAATGAATGATAACAACCATGAAATGATGAATATATGATTTTCAAGGAAATGACCATGACTGTTAATCCAATGATTGAAAATACTATTACCTCGCATCAGGTATTGACCAAACAAATGAGTTGAATAACATAAGTACTTAGAGCTTCAAGAAAACGGGGTTAATGATGAAACTCATTAAGAAAAATCAATTACATAACCTGTTCGTATACCATGAATTGATCCTCAAAATGTAACCACAATCAATAGGAGCCAGAATGTAGACAGTGATCCATCAAATTAATTTTTTTTTTTATGGGGGCACCAAATCGAAAATATGGTAAAAAGGACCATAAATAGACATAGTTTCAATATAGAATATGCAAACTGACCCTAATTTGCATCTATATTCCCGAATGTTGTTCTACAAATGCGATTGACTCAAGGATATAAAATTCCTAAATTAACTCGTGAGTTCAGGGAATCCATAATAGAATATGTGTCTAGGTACCAAATATAGTTTGGTTCAAAAGAGGAAGGGGGAGAGATTTTAATCAAAAATGTGTTTGGTTCACAAGGGAAAGAGCTAGATTTTAAAATTAATTTACTGTTTTACCTTTAAACTTAATTAAATATATAAAGATGCTTGTTTTTACGATTTCATAGACCGACGAAAAGTTGTTACAACGATAATATAACTTAATAATAATAAAAGTTGTTACTGTAATAACATAACCTAATAATAAAAAAGTTGTTACAAAAATAATATAACATAATAATAATAATAAAAGTTATTATAAGGAGAATTTTGGTAATGCAATAAAATTTTAAAGAGATATCTCTCCTCCCCTCCGACGAACTTTAATTTGGGCGAAACAAAAAGCGAGTCTTGAAGGGATTTTGCTCCTCCCTCCCCTCCTAAACCGAACACGTCAAATTAAAAATATTCTCTATCCTCTTCTCTTCTTCTTTTCAAAACTCTCGAACCAAATTGACAAAATGTGACCTATTTAATGCAATAATATGAAAATCATGTGAGTGAAAAAGAAAAACCACGAGGAATAGCCATGCCCCGCATATTTTGTCCTGAACTAGGCACCTGATTACAAGTAGACGTAGTGCTGCTCAAAACGGCAAATGAATTTGCACGGCAAATGAATTTGCACAATACAGCTCATCCAAGAGTGTACGTGTGTATATATATTGGTGCAATTATCCAGGAGTATATTATTGGGGAATGAATAAATATATGCATGTAAGGATATGGTGGGGTATGAGCGGTCCAAAAAAAATGTGTTAAATTTAAAGTTTTGCGGTAAAAGGTGGTCAATGATTTTTTTATTAGGTTGAATGGTGGCTAAAATTCACTTTTTTTTAAGTGAATAAGTGGGGTGTTTGAAATTCGAACCGCAATTCTACATATAACAATGTATGTTTTTGCTAACTTAGTTATGCTCACGGGAAAAACTAGATAATGCTTTTTATTATGCTTTTCCACGAGGATTTCACGATGAAATTAATATTACAAATAAGATTGAATTATGGATCTTAAGGAAAATGACGTGATCAAATATTTAAAACAGAAGAAATTGAGTATATCTCCATGTCAATAATTTTTACGGGAAATGTAATTATTGTTTTTGGCAGAATATAAGTCATTTTTAATAATGTAGAGGAGACGTTGAACAATTCAATTGGTTTGATCCAGATGATTAAAGAAGTTGATGTGTTAAAGGACTAAGGTAACCTCTACCTCACACACAAATATAATTCATAGAAGAAACTAGAAATATTACTAAAATTCACACACACACAACCTTTTCAATACTTTGTTTTATGTCTATATCTCTTTTCCATCACATTACCGATATAGAGCTAGTCTTCTACAGTCATAAAATCAAATGTATAGTCAATAGTGTCTAACGCGCGTTATGTTGTCGTACATTTGCATTTTCAGAATCGATTTTTATAGAAGCTGCACTCCCTAACTTCTTGAAATCGAGTCTCTCTGCCGCGATAGTAGACAGCCCCCATTTGTCTCTTTTACCTTTGAATTTTATCACTTTCTTTCACATTCCTTCTTATATTTGACAAATCCTCCAATTACATGAGAAATCCATTGATTGTTGTATGTGCAAAGTTGTTTTTTTTTCTATCTTAAAGATATCGAAACATAAATCACGTTTTATTCAACTCACTTTTAATCAAAATCAATTTTGTAAAATCAATTCACAACCAAACATACGCTAAAATGAGTTGCAAAACAAATTAAAGTGTAGAAAGCACCGATCACAAATGAGACAAGAGATGACAGCAAAGAAAAGGACAGTTGCATTACATAATTATTATAACCTGACAGAAACAGAAACAGAAACTGAAACAGTATGCACGAGAAGAGAAACAGTAGCATCTCAACAGGGTCCAAACAACCATAATAAAAAGGTGGTGAGTGAGTGACTGAAAATATACAGCAAAAACTAATATGGCGCAGTTGAATGCAATTCTTACATACTCATCCCCAGCTATTGCTGCTATTGCTCCTACCAAACATGCAAGAGGTATTATATATAGTTCACATTTTTCTAGCTCTATCTATGATCTTTTTTTGTGTGCAAACATTTCATCTTGCAGATTATTATTATTGAGGTGATGATCACTTATACAAAAACAGTTGACATTTTGAGAACTGTGGTTGAACCAATTTTGCTATCTGCACCCTCCTAACTGTTGTTTACTATGTTTTATGTTTGTAGAGCACCTGCTGCATCACCGGTTCTGCCAGGCAAAGCCTTTATCATTCAAAGAGGTTCCCTTAAAAATATACAAACATGCATGCATGGATGTGTTGAGATCCATTGTTTGAATTTTAGTATTTTTCTTTCTTGTGATATGCATGTGCCTTTTGTGGATGTTTTATTTTTCTGATGGTTCTTTCTTTTGCATGTTTTGGCATTTTATACTTTTACATAGTTGAGTCCAAGAAGAAGTTTTGGTGCTGCAAGTAAACCTCAAGGTGAGATTGTTTGGCTAAACAACATGATTGACATATGTATTTACGAAGCACCAGCACAGACACTGGACACGACACTAACACATAGACGCCAATAATAATTTGAGAAAATTGAAGTGATTACATGTAAACCATGTGTTAGTGTCATACACCAGAATCCAGATATGTTCAGTGTTATCTGATAGTTGAGTTTTAAGTTTAATGTCTCTAACAGCGAAGTTTTATTGAAACGCAGTTATAAAAGCTGTGCTATATAAAGAAGTAGAAATTTCTGAGACCAAGAAGGTTGCTGGACTAAAAGGTAAATTGAATAAGGTTGTTCTGGCTTATAGTGGTGGCTTAGACACATCGGTTGTTGTCCCCTGGCTGAGGTATATGCATATTATTTTATTTTGCTTTGCTCCTTTTCAAATTCTCACAATTTAGATTTCTATTTAATTTAACAATATTTGATGTTTATATTTCAGAGAGAACTATGGCTGTGATGTTGTTTGCTTCACTGCTGATCTAGGCCAAGTATGTTCTAATCTGTACATAAATATGATAAATAGTCTCTAATGTATATAAAATCCTTCAATTTAGTCCCTGCTATTAAGATTCAGATGTCAAAGACTAAATTGCAGGATTTCATACACTTTAGAAACTGAATTGACGGATGTCATTTACTTTAATTGCTGCATGCTTGGTTAACAAATGCAAATTTTCTTAGGGGGCAAGTGAATTGGAAGGTTTAGAAGAGAAGGCAAAAGCCAGCGGAGCTTCTCAGTTAGTCGTGAAGGATTTGAAGGAGGAATTTGTTAGGGATTATGTATTCCCTTGCCTGCGTGCCGGTGCAATTTATGAGAGGAAGTATTTGCTTGGAACTGCAATAGCTCGCCCTGTAATTGCAAAGGTACAATTCTGCTTTGGTTCTTAGCTTGCTAAGTTAATTAAAAGCAGTAATGTCAACCCTTATGCTTTTTGATTGATTTTTTTTGCATTAAATCTCTTTTCATGAAGCTTTTTTTTTAGTTGTTCGGAGTTGGCCCAAGGGTAAGGTCACACTGACACTTGCTATAAGCCTCTAACCCACTCCACTCAACTCCTACATAGCTCACCTCCGTTAAAAGTTTCATATTGGAGGAGATCTAGTCTGAAAAAGTGTTGTGAGAGACATCTCTCACCTTATAAGTCGATTTTGTAGGGTTATCGTTCATGTTCCAGACAGGGACCCAACCCATCTGCTAAGATGGTATCAGAATATTTCCAACATCTGTTGTTGGCCTGCCCAAATAGTTCACACTCCAATGAAATTTTGCCTTAATTGCAGCCCCAGCCGGTTTTGTAAGGTTGAGTCAGACCCAACTCAAATTCTAAGAACTTCCGTTTTGATATCTATAAAAAATTGTACATAGAAGAGACTATCTCATAATTTCTTCACTCTAAGGCCTCACCTAACTTTAGATCTTACCTTCCCTTAGGCGGCTAGCCCTGTGTTACCTCTTAGTATCACTTTTCATATTTTACAAGAATCATAATGACCATCATTATGTTCACTCTTCTGCTAATGACACATTCCGAATTTCACATGTCTATTTTCTTCCGTTTGTTCTCAACATTTGCGTAACCTTCTATCTAGTATTGATGTCTACTGACTTGATAGGCTATGGTGGATATTGCCAATGAAGTTGGAGCTGATGCTGTCTCGCATGGTTGTACAGGGAAAGGAAATGATCAGGCATGTATTATTTACTATTAGGCTCACACACCAATTAATCATGCCAATTATTTTCTTCTAACATGTTCGATTTATGATTGTTAAGGTTCGATTTGAACTCTCCTTTTTTGCTCTGAATCCCAAGTTAAATGTCGTGGCTCCATGGAGGGAGTGGAATATTACAGGGAGAGAAGATGCTATTGAGTATGCTAAGAAGCATAACGTACCGGTTCCTGTAACCAAAAAATCCATATATAGTAGAGATAGGAACCTTTGGCACATAACTCATGAGGTAGGTTTTGAAGTTACCTTAATTGTTGCTCTAAATCTAATTGAAAGTAACCGATACTATGTTTTATGATTTGTTGTCACGGCATATTTTTTCCCTCGTTTAAGATCACATTCAAAAGTTAAGACATTTTCTCTTATACATTTGCAATTTGTGACAATGAAGGGTGATGTTTTGGAAGATCCAGCAAATGAACCTAAAAAGGATATGTACATGTTGACTGTAGATCCAGAGGATGCTCCAAACGAGCCAGAGTAAGCATGTTGTTAATGACTTTATTTTTAGCCATGTTTTTTAAAAAGGCCCATAAGTTATGGGCCATTGAGGCATCATTAGTCATATTTGAATGCGATTATCAAGGATCGCAACATGGCTGCAACCAGCCTTAACCGTAACAGGACCGCGATTAAGGCTGCATCAGCCACATTTGACCGCGCTTCTTAGTGATATCAAAGATTGCGACATGACCACAACCATTAATGAAAATTAAAACATTAATTACATCTTTAATTGTCTCTCGTTTAGTTTCACTACTTACTTGGAAAGTGTGTCGCAGATATGTGGAGATTGGATTTGAGTCAGGCATTCCAGTATCAGTGAACGGGAAGAGGTTTTCTCCAGGAAATTTGGTTGCTGAGCTGAATGAGATAGGTGGAAGGCATGGAATAGGCCGTGTCGACTTGGTTGAAGACCGCATTGTAGGCATGAAGAGCCGAGGAGTTTACGAAACTCCAGGTGGCACCATTCTCTTCACTGCAGCAAGAGACTTAGAGACTTTGACTCTTGATCGTGAAACGCTTCAGCTTAAAGACTCATTAGCACTTAAATATGCAGAGTTAGTGTATGCTGGAAGATGGTTTGATCCACTTCGCGAATCGATGGATGCATTCATGGAGAAGATCTCACAGACTACAACAGGTTCAGTGAGTTTGAAACTGTATAAAGGTAGTGCTTCTGTGACGGGTCGGAAGAGTCCTTATAGTTTATACAGGGAAGATATTTCTTCATTTGAGAGTGGAGAGATATATAATCATGCTGATGCTGTTGGGTTTATAAAGCTTTATGGTCTTCCAATGAGGATCAGAGCCATGATGGAACAAGGCATTTAAATGTTGCTTTGTTTGGACTATTATGTGTGCGTGTCTTGCTTGTTCTTGACAAATGTTTGTGGAACTTTTATTATTGTGGGAAATAAATGACGTGAAGTGATTGGCATGTGCTTAGAGAAGCAAACTTGATTCGAATAAAGCTATTTGTTTGGCAAAACTGCATCATGAATCCTTTATTACCATTTTTCATGTCGAGTTAGTCATTTATGTTTAAAAACGTTTAAGAATGTCAATACTGTTGGACCAAACTTCACTTTTCATCCTACGCTATCAAAAGCCTTATGTAACCATTCAAAAAGATAAATTACATTTTCGATTCATCAAGATAACGTCTAAATTACATCATAGTAAGCGTTATAATATCCAAACCATCAAAATTAACACTACCTTTTTTAGTTTCTATCTAAGGTTGTGATTTTCTTGTCAAAGATGGTGTACATAATTGTGGTGCTGAGTGATGAAACATTTGTTATAGTAAATCACTCATTGATTATGTACACAAATTTGTAATAGAAGTGGATTGAAAGAAAGTCGGATCAATGGATTGAACATTTTTAAAGATAAAAGATTAATTTGACAAAAAAAGATAAAAATTTGCAGTTTTGCCAATCATATAATTATTTCCACTCAATCAATTCAGATTCACGCTCAATCAATTCAAAGTGCAAAGTGATTAGGTTATAAAAATAAGAATGCAAAGTGGCCAGGGCCCAGGGGGCATTAATTTGTCAAACAAGTATAGTGCTCAGAGAGGACTTTAAGCAATTTTGTAATAATAATATAATACTATATAAGTTATTATATAACATATAATGTGTGTCCTCGTAAGCTTAGCTCAGTTGGTAGGGACAAAACATAATATATGCAAGGTCCGGGATACAAACCCCGACCACCACCAAAAAAATAACATATAATGTGTACTATATAGTATTTATATACTATACTAATCAAAATGCTTGATAGATGAAAGCTGACTGAATTGGAGCATGCAGTCAAGTACATTCCTACCTTTTAAGTATTTCAAAAGATGAAACATTGAAACAATTAACATCTTTTGAAGCAAAAAATTATAAATGACTGTCACTAATAGTGAGAGTATCAAACTCTATGATCCCCATCAGCAGTTGTTCTGGACTTGAGAAGCATACTGCAAGTTCCAAAGGACATCCTCGATCGATGGCCGACTCCACGACTCGGTAGATATACACTTGTTAGTTCTAGTAATCACAATAGATAGAGATTCTTTGCAGCGAGTAGCTTGTACAACTTGGTCCACTATTTGTTTCCACTCATCTTGACTATTGAAATTTCAAGGAAGCCTGTAAATTGGAGTATGCTGAATTAACTATCTTAGCAAGTTTAGCAGGATAGTTTATGAGAACAATTTATATCTTATACATAAAAACAGTTTAACCCCATTCTACCTGTGATTATTAAATAACTTATAGATAAGTGTTTATGATAAACCTATAGTCAATAAACTCATAGACACCCTAAAAAAGTGAATTGTGCTAACTTTCAAACTTGTTTTTTTGTAATTGAAAGGTTATGTGGTCAAGTAATCTGAACATGTTTTATGCATACCATTGCATTTAGCACAGCAGCTTCTCTTTTAGCAAACATGGAAGGTCCAACAAGTGCCTCAAGTATAGAGAATTGAAATTGGCCTCTGCCTCTCGCTCCCGGCTATCAACATCGTTAACCTTTGATAGGAAGAGGCAGTTTTCCTCCCTTTATCTCAAGTATGTTATGAAGGATTATGATGATGAGGTCTTTTTCTAACCCCACTTTTCATTTTTCATTATTATATCCATCACACTCTCACTTTCGATTCATTCACAATACTAATGTTGATGATATCGTTTCCTCATTCCACCCATTCTCCAATTTAACAACATTTTAGCTTCGATCAACCATTACCCTACCGCTATTTCTCTTTTTCGTCAATTGGAATTCAATGGAATTAAACCCTCCATCGTTACTTTCACTATTTTGATGAATTCAATGGAATAACTTTTTCTCTTTTCTATACTCACCAAAATTCACTACCCTTATCAAAGGTATGTGTCTTAACGGTCAAGCTCAAGAGGCTCTACTTTTTCACGACCATGTGGTTGCACATGGATTTAAGCTGGACCGAGTTAGTTACGCGATCTTGATGAATGGGTTATGTAAAATGGGAGAAACAAGAGCAGCTATGCAAATGCTGCGAAAAACATGGGTCAACGCTGATGTGGTAATATATAGCACAATCATTGATAATTTGTTTAAAGAAAAATTTGTAACCGATGCTTATAAGTTATATTCTGAAATGATTGCCAAGGGGATTTTTCCAAATGTTTATACTTTTAGTATGCTAGTTGATGCATTGTGCAAGGATCGAAAGGGGAAACAAGCTATGAATGTGTTGGCTATGATGATGAAAAAAGGTGTTAAACCGAATGTTGTTACCTATGGTGCTTTAATGGATGGGTATTGCTTAGTTAATCAAGTGAACAAGGCTATAAATATATTCAACGTTATGGTTGAGGAGGGAGTTGAGCCGAATATTTGGTGCTACAATATCATTATTAATCGATTGTGCAAGAAAAAAAGGGTGGATGAAGCAATGAATCTCTTTAAAGGGATGCATTGGAAAAAGATTA
>Ga0315914_1011674_pt1 | contig 10424 bp, 7 predicted proteins | sample MpolenodulesMG_FD_203920 | JGI IMG/M metagenome (GOLD analysis project Ga0315914, IMG submission 203920) | Medicago polymorpha root nodule microbial communities from Los Angeles, California, United States - elongated nodules | ecosystem: Host-associated > Plants > Roots > Nodule | place: USA... | reverse complement strand
GGAGGTTTGGTCGTTTGTTTGATTTAGCGACAAATAAGTTAATCACTGTGGCTGTTATGTTTGAGTTAGGGTGGGAGGAAGGTGGCGAGGTGTGGAGGTGGAGGAGAAGGCTGTGGACTTGGGAGGAAGAGATGTTGGCGGCATGTAGACTTTTACTTGATGGTGTTTCTGTGCAGGCTAATATTATTGACAGGTGGCAGTGGGATCCAGACATTCAGGATGGGTACACGGTCTGAGGTGCTTACCAGATTCTGACGGATTCAGCTTCCTCCACATTTGACACAACCAGAGACCTAGTGTGGCATAAGCAGGTTCCCCTGAAGGTGTCCATCGTAGCTTGGCGTCTGCTAAAAGACAGGTTGCCAACCAGGAGCAACCTTCATCGGCGCGGCATTATACAGGTCGAGGGAGACACGTGTGTGTCAGGCTGCGGCCAAGTGGAGTCAGCGCCCCATTTGTTCCTTCATTGTGCTGTTTTCGGGTCGTTATGGCAGCATATCAGGTCGTGGATTGGTGTGTCTGGTGCGGACCCCTTCAACTTAATTGATCACTTCTTCCAATTTATCCATTATACAGGTTCATCAAAGTCTCGCAGATTGTTTCTTCAACTACTTTGACTCCTTTGTGTGTGGCTGATATGGGGAGAACGTAATAATAGGATTTTTAACAATGTAGAAACGCCTATTTTCCAGCTTTTAGATAAAGTTAAATTTCATTCTTTGTGGTGGTTAAAAGCGAAAAACACTACGTTTGTGTATGGCACTCAGAGTTGGTGGTCGGACCCTATGCGGTGTTTGGGCCTCGACTGACCATAGTCTTGTATATTTTTTGAACAAAACCATAGTCTTGTATATACCTTGTATGACTCTTTTTTGGTAGGGGTGTTCTCGGAGGTACGTCTTGTACTGATGAGATTACATCGCCTTTGTTAATATATCCCATTTTGATTTCTTAAAAAAAAAACAGGACAGAGAAGAGAGAAAATTGACAATGCTTCTTTGATCTTTACTAGTGCTTTTCTTCTCATATATAAGAGAAAACCTCGTCTCTAAAGTGTACAACTAAACGTCCCATCCCACATCGACAAGTATAACAGAAAGTGGAGCTATAAATAAAGAACCATGAGATTCTTTAGCTAAATGATTAATTAATTGTTAATCAACGGTTGATTGGTGTGTTTTATACATATTTGGGTAAAACATGTCTTTTGACCATTGGTTTTCAGTTTTCAGTTTGACTATTAATTTTATTTTTTTTTCTCTTTTGAGTTTTTAGTTCCTCCTAAATGTATAAATTTTCAATGATAATTATTTTATTACATGTTAATTGAGTGAACCATCAAATTCGTCTTTGAATTTTCACTGATCGGCCAAATTCATCCCTCAATTATGCGAAATATCAACTTAGTCCTTGAATTTGTCAGACATCCATCTAAAAGGTCCTTCCATCCAAGTGATCCGTTAGCCATGATGATCTGTCGCCCTGTATGCTGTGCTGTGTTGTCTTGTACACGTGTTCAAGGACTAATTTGATGGATAGTGGAAAAATTCCAGTTTTCACTTTTAAGTTTTATTTTTTTATGTTATTCCAATTTTGCCCCTGTATTACCCACACCTCCTTCCTCACATTTCACTCAGAAACATAAAAAACGTCCTTGATCCTTCTCCTTCCCGCTAAAACTTTCTCCATTCTCACCTTTGCAAAATCATCATCATCTCTGGCGATTCTCACGTGTTTGAAGTTTCTATGTTCGGCTGTGGTTAAAGATAACTCTCGTATTTCCAAAGAAGTGATGCTTCGTGGAGTTTAAAAGATGTTTTGGATTTGTAATATTTAGGCTTATTTGAATTATGTCTCATAGTTGGGTTTCTTTTTGCTTATCTTTATTTAAGACTTAGGACTTGTTAATGCTCCATAGTTGGGTTGTTTTTGCCTATGTAATTTCTCAGACTTATGACCTATGACTTTTGCTTATTTAATATTTCAGTTTCAATTTGTGTGTTCTGGCATTTTTACTTAATTTTGTACATATATACTTTAAGGATCAATTTGATATCTGATTAAACAATTCAGGGATTTATTTGATGAGTTTTTAATATAACGTATGGATCTATTTGATAGATAGAGAAATAATTCAGAGACTAATTTGATGGAAATATTATTACAGAAAAGTTACATTTCTGAATCATCTTTAAACTCTTTTCATTAGAACTTTACACACGCCTAGAACAATACAATACCATGTTAAAAACCTCAAATAAGCAAATTTGATGGCCTTCCTGGGTTTTTTGAAGTATTGGATTTTCTAACAACACAAATTCTAGGACACCAATATTCAAGCGCTCTCACATCACCATTAAACTTGGCGATTGAAGATGAAGCTCGACTTTCATAACTGTTTTTTCCCATATTTCCATTTCAGATTCAATTTCAATAGTTTTACTTAAAGAAATTGAGGATTTTGGCTTTCCGATTCAATACGGAAAAAAAATTAGGGTTTTAAGTTTTTTGAATTGGGGAAAAACTTGACCACTTGAGGAAATTTTAGTGATTTTGGAGTGTAGATTGCAGATTGTGTAATTAGGGTTCAATTTTATACATTTGGGGAAGAAAGAGCCGTTGGGGAAGAAAGGAGCCGTTTGGGAAGAAAGCCAAAACATTTTCTACAAATCAATCAATTTAGTCCTTTGAAATGTTTGTTATTATCAGCCAAATTAGTCCCGGCCTACGTGGCGTCTGACATGTGAGAGGTTAACAGCCACGTCAGTCCCCGTTAATGCTCTGTTTGAACAGAAGGACTAACTTGATTGACATTTAACAAACTTAGGGATTAAATTGATATTTCGCATAATTGAGGGACGATTTTGGCCGATCCGTGAAAATTCAGGGACAAAGTTGATGATTCACTCCATGTTAATTAGATATATGTCGAAATATAGAAGTCATTTACAGATATGCAAATTAATATTTAAATAACTAACATGTAAGATTTCTAGATAAAGAAATTATTTTAACAAAATAATATCTATTTTTTCATTTATTTTAGATGAGAAATCAATAGTGACATGTTATTTTTTATTTTAATTATAAAGATAATATAGTTATTTCTAGACTAACAATCTAATTAATTACTTCATCTTTTTTGAGAGAATTAATTACTTCATCTTAACTTTTAACTTAAAATACAATGCATCGATGTTATTAATATTATAGTTTCACTACTTTTCAATTTATTACTCTAATATTTGCAACATAAATATTTTTTGTTACTTTATGTATTTTTCCTACATGTGATTGATTTTTTTATCTATGAAAGATTATACTTTATTTTAGTTAATTCCTTAATTTAGGCACGTGATAAAAATAAAAATTATATTGATATATTTTTCAATTTAATTATTATTTTTTAATTTGTTTTACTAACCGAATGAAGTCGGACGAACTATCATGTGCGAACCACGGGTCACTACCCTAGTTTTCATTTATTATATAAGCTTATGTTCCCCTTCATATAATTCATATTCTATCATTACAACAACAAGAATCAAAGCCTTATCAACTAAGTTAGTTTATATTCTCTCATTATCAATATAATTTTCGTTTTACTTTTTATCCCCTTCTCTCTTATCATCGACTTTACTCATGTAACTAACTAACTAACTGGATATTGCATCATGTAAACTTAATTTTCTCATGGAGTTGGAGCTTGCAAATCCAATTCCAAGGCTGAGTTGAGTTTGCCTCCTCTTTACTTTTTCGCCAAGGTTCTTCAATTTCTCTACATTTCTAAATTTTGTCTCCAAATTCATTCATGATTTTTGTGTCTGAATTGTACTATTCCTCTTGACAGGAATGTTATTGAATTCTTTAAGTAGCTAGTACCAAGACAGAGCAAAAAAAAAGAGATATATATTGGAAAAACTGGAATTACATTACATGATAGAAAATAATAAAGAAAGGCATGGCATGACATGTTTAAAGTTGAGTTTATCTTAGGATGCTGCCATGGTTGATGGCCTTACGGAGAAGAGCCTGACGTCCGGGGAATGGATTGGCAATGGCTATATTAATGTTATCATCTTCAACTTCTTCAATATCAACTACATTGTTGTCCTTCTGTTGGTGCACTTCATTTGTCGTCCTCAATCTCATTTTCTGCCTCGCTCTTCTCTCCATCCTCTTAGTCCTACTACTACTACTGTTGATATTGGCGTCACTAGTAGCAGGTGGGTGGTTAGGTTGGGTGTTGGTATTGGCGTCACTGTCGCTGAAATTGACAAGTCTCGGAATTCTCCCTCCTTTAGAAGTGCCGAGAAGGTCGAAATCAACTTTGCTCCAACCAACCTTGTCATGGTTATCCCAACCGAACCTCTCGCTTATCTCCTGGAGCACAGAATCTGCCGCTCCAATGGATTTAGCAGCAGTAGAAGAAATTTTGTTGCCATTTAACACATTAAGAGCAAACTCCCACTCAATGCGGTCTTTGTATATTGGGTCTTGAAGGACTTGATCTGCAAGAATTGCCCACTCCTCAAAATCGCGTGCTCGTAAGTTTTTCGAAACCCACTTGAGGTAGCTCGGCGGAAGGCTTCCCAACATCTTCCCCTTGTATTTTCCGAAGTCTATTACTCTGTCTCTGGCCAGTTTAATTGCTCTTTCTGAATTGCGTCTCAACGTTGCTGTCACTCCCACATAACGCTGCTTTTGATTTGTTATACAGCAAGTGTTCCGAAACATAAAATAAACATGATGATGCTGCTGCAATAACAGATGCATGAGATGAAGATGATATGAACGCCTTTAAATCTGCAAGCAAGCAAACAAAACAAAAAGTTCAGCCTCTTCAAAAAAATAAATGGTGGGTGGTCCGATAGTAAAAACTTGATAGAAGGTGTTTCAACGAATTTTAGAGAATCTTTAATACCATATTAAAATTTGTGGTTGAAGCTAACACAACGACACAAAATTGGTTTGAAAAGTTAGGACTGCCTTCATTTATGAACATTGTTCATGTTATATATTACTTCCAAAGTAGGACTCCTAACCAATATCGACAAATTAGCCTATAATTCAGTACAATAGAATAATTAATGTCCGTAGTGTGAAAATGTTAAGACTAATGTTCTGGTTAGTAAAAAAAAAACAGCATTGATAAGGTAATTTACAATGACTTATAATACGCTGGCTTATCGATGATAACATATAAGTTAACTGATTGAATTTCTAGTGTTTGATAAAATTAGTTGTTGAACTAGTTAATTATAAATATAAAATGACATGAAAGTCGTACATTTAATTAATTTTTATTTTTTTCAATTAAAATTGTAGAGATAAAATTAAGATAAAAAATGATAAGTTATAAGTTACTTGAATCAGCTTACCACAAACCACTATAAGCTACAAGGTCGTTGAGTTTTATTTTTGTGATAGATTGCCTTATGCAGTTAAAAAACTGTGAAGTACTCTTCACTCTAAAAAGCAGAAAGAATATATGTTTAGATGTTAACAGTAGAGTCTACCTCTGTGAGGAAGGCGAAGACCGTGGTTGGCTTTGACGGCGACACGCGACGGAGAAGAGGGAGTGGCCTTGGCAACGACTGGGTGGAGAAGGAGATGGTGCTGTGAGTGTGGAGTGTCTGTTTGTGCGATAATGTGAGGCTGTGAAACCAAATTAAAAGATTGGGTTTGGGTATACATACGAATACAAATACTTGTGCCACACTTAAAATAACCTTGTTTTTCTCTTCCTTTCTTTAAAAAAAAAAAAAAAAAATCTTATTTTTCACTTTTATTTTTTTTATTGGTCAAAAGCAATGGAGAGAGAAAAAAACATCATTTGAGTATGAGAGAGAAAATTATTCAAAAGTTGTACAAATATCATTTCTCCAAGATAATAAATAACAAAATGATATGTATCACGACACGTTGATTCGATTGATAAGAAGTTGATTAATATATCATATAAGTTCAACTCAACATGAGAACATTTTTAATGGATGATTCTAGCCTCTTTTAACTTGAGATTTGTTCTCATCCAAATGATCCTCCAAAACCCAACTCATCTAAACTTTGTTTATTATAAAAGAACCAATAATGATCGGTTTTGCGGATATTTTACTGATTGATTTAGTTTAATTTTTCAATCCACCAACACCCCCTTAGAAACCATACATATTATATTCATACACGTACCTTGCACATTTGAGTCTCTCATTCATTCTCAATTTCTCATATCCAAATGTCATCATACTCATATTATTATCATCCATTCCCCACCAGCAAAGCTCTTCCAATTTGGCAGCCACTGTCACAGCAGCAGCACTCTTTCCCATACTACGGCCGCCACCGGCAGCAGCAGCAGTTACTCTCTCCTCCACTTCTCAGACAATACAGGCTTCCTTGTTCAAGGCTTCAGGAAGTAATATCTGTTGCCTCAGAGTCACAAGAACATGAGAGGCGGAGTGAAAACCCCAACAACAAGAAAAACTCCAAGGAGGATGATGATGAAGAAGTGGGAATTTCTAAAATACAAGTGCCTAGACAGAAACACATCCCTGTTTCCAAGTCCCAACTTCTAGATGCAATCCTCTCTAAGATGCTTCATCAAGATACTGCTCATCACTTTCGCCTTCTCACCTCGTAAGTACTATCAATTTCCTATATTCATTTCAAACAACAAACACTTTATTCAACACTATTACTATATGTTGAGTATGGCTCATAAGCATAGAAGAGGGTAAGAGGCGGGGAAGCTGCTCTATACTCGCAGATGTAGGCACACTGAACCGAATTGAATAAACAACTCATCGTGTTCATTTTCTTGTGATTTATCATTTCTTTGATTCTTCTATTACAACTTGTTGTTCTAACACTATATTACTCTATTATATAATGTACAGATGTTTGGACTCAATACTTCATGCTGAACACAAGACCATCTTAGAGGAAATGCGTTCGGATTATCACCTCACCAATGCAGTCCAAACTCAAAAGGACAACGACCCTATTGTACCAGAGACACAGGTTGTGACTAATGGAAACAATTCAATCTATGCCAATGACGACATCCTTCAAACCGGGAATGGAAATGGGAAGATCTATCAGGATATACAGCTTCAACCGCAAAAGTCTATGCTCTCTGAGTATGCTCTCAGCCTTGGGAGTCTTTTACGTTCTCTTGACATAACTCCCAACAACGATTCTGATACGGGGTCCAGGTTTCTGCTCCTTTCCAATTAACATGCTTCTTTGAATTCAATTCTTGCTCTCAACTTTATAGATTAAAAAAGAATTACTGTGATTGATTGAAGTTCTAGTCAGAATAAGTTGGAAACAAATTAAAATTATATCACTAAGACTCGAGGAGAAGTGAAGGTAATTTCTCCAACAAATAAGGGTGGCGAGTGTTAGTTTGAAAAATAGAGGAGAACCAGTCTATTCAACCATGTTCTTTTCATCTTTCCATTTCTTAGTATTGCTCTGATCAATTATTTTTTTCCAAACTTATTGGCAGAGTTACCATCGCTACTCGTTTCCAACGTGCTTTCATGCAACTTCTTTCTAATGCACAATTCGAAGAACTATCAGCTCGGGATTTAATGTTAACATCTGCATTGAATACAGACTATCTCCTTACCTTGCCAATATATGTTGATTGGGAGAAAGCATACGAGTCTAATGCCATTATATTTAGGTAAGGTAATTTCATATACATTTTTTCTGCATGTTCGTTCTTTAATTCTAACTTTCAAATCAAATTTAAAAAATTAATTTTTTAGCTTTGAAAAGGCTCAATCAAATGAAGTATATTTATATGCCACACTAGGATTTTTTGAACGGTATAGTTTCACTGTCAAAGCTTCAAATGAGTAGATAGATATATGGTATATGATAGAGTATTATGGCATCGTTTGATCCATGTAGCCGACCCCACTTGGTGGGATAAGACTTAATTATTGACCCAATATTTGTTCTAACTGCCTAGCTAAGCTTCTGGTTTAGGTAACCTTCTAGATGAACTGAGAAGCAGAAGATATAACTTAGCAGCACATTTCTTCTGTTTATCTGAGAGTTATGCATTATCTTTTTCTATTGTAGGCGGGGCTATGCAACTGAGAATCAGAATGGCCTATTAATTGTTGAAAAACTGGATTACTTACAGTCCAGGCTTCTGCAAACAATCTTTTTTGTTATATCAAAACCATTAGCAAAACTTGGCTCCAAAATAAGCGAGGTTACTTTTTTTTGTGGTGGTTTCGTCATTTACCTTTCTTGATATCTGAGTAGAGACATAGAATCATCCCATTATTCAGGCATGTCGAAGAAAGTTCTTTACACACACTGTTGTGCACAAATATACTCTCAAATATCATATGGATATTTCGTAAGATGCATCAATATTTCTTAAATGCTTCCACCTTCTTGACTATTCTATAGATATTCAAATGATTAGCACATGCTAAGGAAATTCAGTGTTAATTGTCAAATGTAAAAGCTATAAGAATGCAAGATGCCGTCAAATATCATATGAATATTTCGTAAGATGCATCAAAATTTCTTAAATGCTGATATTGTCTTTATATTTATTCATTCAATGGAATCAATTAATTTAGGTACATAATCTTTGATGTTCTACTATTAGAAAATGACACAGGCAAGTTGTAACTAGATTAGAGTCTATTTGAATACACATTATACGCTGACATGTAGGATATGTAGGATCTTGTAACAAGTTAGATCACCTATGCTTTGCCTAGCAGACTTGCCACACTGGAAATACTTTTATCATTGTACCAGTATATAGTTAGTCACAGTATTATAAAATCAAAATTTGTAGTAAGATCGAATAATTGAGATTATGGAAAAGCATGCTGTGTGAAGAAACAGATTTCTTTTTCCTATATTCTTTAATACATGTTTCTCATATATTATTTGACTAATTCGATGTTCAAAATTTATATCACAAATTTTATTGGGATAGGATTTAGGAAATCTGGAAATATATTTATAATTAGGCAACATTATTAGCCAAAGCATAGGTTTGTGTGCCAGGACGTTTCCTGTGGGTGCATGGGTTCGATCCCATGACCACCCTTTCCCCCTCCCCAGCGTCTGTGTGTTGGCCCCTAGGCTTTGATGAATTCACTCTTAAATTGGCAAATATGTGCATCATGATTTGTTTAATTACAATTCTCTTTGATTATGTGCATAATTTATATTATACATTCCTCCATCAATTACTTTCATTCTTCATATTTGATAGGGCAACTCTATGTTATCTTGATAAAAGTTATTACATTTTCTAAGGATGACAGTTACCTGTTTTCTTTATGAGAAATGGTCTTTGGATGCGGCTTATCTCTAAATTATGTTTAATCAACTTATCGGAGCTGTCAATCTATCTACTAGGGTATATCATACTCTAGTTTGGTACTGTCAACTTTAGAAGTTATGCATTTTTTTTTAAAAATAAATAAAAAATTACATGCTATACATGATTATGCCTAACTTGTGTAAAAAGTGTCTTACTAATTTTAACAACTTAGGTATCAGGTATAATCAGTCAGAAACATGAAGTGCGCAATTGGACAGAAAGATTGAAGCTTTGGCTAAAGAAACTGTCAGTATTTCAAAAGTCGCTGATCTATACTGACAATGATTTGGACGAGCAAATAGATGAAAACCAAGTACCAAATGCAGAACTCCCTATTTGGCTGGCAGCTCAGAGGGCAGTAGCACGATATGAAGGGATTTTGTCACCTGTCGGTCCCCGTGAAAGGCTATTAAGGAGATTGCTTTCTTGGATTGGACTTATTCCCCCTACACCAGAAACACCTTTTCAGGTTGAAAGTGATGGTGACTCTCCTGAACCTTATCTAAGGTTTGCTCCACAAACAGCTCTTTTATTACCGTCTGTTAACTCTGCTAGAAGCTCCTATTATTTGAATGATAAAGGAACTAATGTTTGCTTTCCATCATTCCAAGAAATCAGATTTGAACCTATATTTCTGATTTCAGCAACAGTGACATGGAAAAACTTAGCAATGCAGTATAGGCATATATAATCTATAAATAAAAAAATACCAAAATTATATCTATATAGCATTTCCATGTCACATACTTTTGGGTTCTTACAAAATATTTATGCTCATCCAACGTATGTAAAGAATGTCTTGACAGTATCAAACAGATTCAAATATTCAAACTAAATATAGTCTTGAAATCACTATTCAGAAGTATCAGAGTGTTGTGTGAGTGTTAAGTTTATATACGATCCATCTTGGAGACAGACATGGCTCCTTTCTTGAAGGTTTAGTGCTTCATAGCTTGCAGATACACTCAAACAATATTATAATATAATTAGCTTTAAGCTCTATTAACATTAAAAGCTCATTTCATTATTGTTGATGCATGTCTTTTTGCGC